>JACCED011231962.1_pt1 | contig 222609 bp, 275 predicted proteins | sample 7455021 | NCBI WGS metagenome assembly JACCED01 (sample SAMN15323456, study PRJNA562643) | freshwater metagenome | isolation source: river surface water | place: USA:Blue River Watershed | collected 2017-08-19 | reverse complement strand
TCTTCTAATTTACGGTACTCTTTTTCACATACATCAATTGTAAAAGTCTTTGGTATAAATGGAAATGATTTAATGTATTGAAAAGAGCCTATTGTTTCTTCGCTGCCTTCAGTCATACCAACACCACTGCTTGTAAAGCTATAATCTTTTCCTTCGGGTGTAAATACAATTGCATCTAAGTAATAAGGTTTGCCCTCCTTGCCCTCTTTAAATACAGAGCTAAGTCTCATATTTTGAAAACTTCCAGTTCCTTCAGCAAGATTTTCCATATCTGACATATCACTCCACTCATCATCTGTTCCCATAATACCCTCTCCAAGAGGTTCCTGCTTCAACAATTTCTGTAATACTTGAACAATAACCTGAGATACGAACGGTGCTGAGCCACCGCTTTGACCAGAATCAGCAAATTTCTTTACTAGGGCCATGATTTCAGGCACAAATTCTTTAACAACTGGGGTTCCTTCAGCATTCTTCATCAATAAATCCAGTTCATATTGAGCTTTGTCAACTAAACCTTCATTAATTGAAGCAACTGGAATCATCCTTACACCTTCATGCAAAAATTGAATCAACTGAGCTTTAATTTTAGACTCAATTGATTCTGCTAAAAATTCTTCAAATAGTTTTATCTTTTTCATATTAGTCTTCGTCTTCGTTTTCTTCATCTTCTTTATCAGCAAAAATTTGCTTAGAAGACTTATCTAATATTTTCTTAATTTTGCTAAATACCTTTGAGTCTGAATCTTTTTCGTTAAAGAAATATTGGTCCTCTACACCATCGCTGATGTATACATCACCCAACAAGTTTACACTATAATACCAATTGCCCATATTATTTTGACCTCTATCCAATAATTCAAATCTAGAATCTGTTAAAGATTTAGTGTCAACTGTAATATGCTTGCTGCCATTATATTTGTTTTGAGCGTCTGCTAATCGTTGCGCAATCTTTTTAATTCTAGCAATGTCGGCGGCGTCATATCTTTGCTCATTTACGAACTCTTCGAATAATTTAACTGTTTTCATAGATTTATAAGTCTCTTAAACGTGTTATTGTTACATTATTATTAGTCGTAGAATGAGCCTTAACTGTTTTGCCCTTTGGTAAGCTAAACATATCTTTGTTCTTGACAATAAGACTACCTAATAGAGATTTATAAGGGTCATTGTCCATTAAATATAGAGCGTCTGTGTCATCACCCTGTCTTTCAAAACCAGCAACCTTAACAGTGCATTCTGCATCATCTATATCGACCTTGTAAACGCCTGCAATCTTTACATTGTAAGGAACCGGCTTATATGCTTCGTTGATAAATTGTTCAAATAATTTTATATGTTTCATTATGCAATATATGTGTTTAATTCGTATTTATCACCCATTCCATATATTGAAATTTGAAGGGCTTTCTTTTGTTCTTTACCATCTTTAAAAAGAGTGATAGTAAATCTGTTTGTAAAACCATCACCTGGTTTTTTAGGACCCATGCCAATTTTAGTGGCAGTTTCTTCTTTATCATATTCATATCCCTGTGATTCAGCATATTCTAATGCAGTATCAACAGCCGACGTATAACTTCTGTGGTAAACTTGATAGCTTGATTTCTTTTCAGTCATATACTGTTCGAATAATAGTAGGTGCTTCATGAAGTTTAAATCTTTTCTAATTTAGAGATCATCTCCTTTAATTTGGCATTTGACCAACCATGATCGATGATTAATGCTTCTACGGCGCTCGAATCTTTTTCATTCTTATCGGCCACTAATTGACAGATTTTAATAAACTGCTGTGCTTTTTCAGACAAACCTTCATTCAGGTGGTCTTCAAATAGTTTTACGTGCTTCATAATACTGTATTATTTTCTTTATATATCTTATTGAAATAGCTCTTTCAGCCTGTTCTGCTCGATAGCCTGCTTGATAGCCTGAATGTAGTTTGGGTCCTCCGCGTAAGAGGCTTTAAGATATTGAAAATATTCCTGCTCAGATCTGATGCTGGCTAGGTACCGAGACTGATAGAAGGCATAATCATATACTGATTCTCTCCAGGTCTCATAGTAAGCGTGATTGTTTTGTGTGCCTGAAGCGGTTGTGATTCGTTGTTTCGCCTCTTTCATTCCAAAGAGGTTGTTATTCTCAACGAAGATATTTGACTTCCAGTGACCAGTTTCGACCATTGACTGTGCTAGAGGAATCCAAGGAAACTTAACGTTCAATTCCTTCATCATCGTAACTAACTTTTCCTGGTCAAACTGGTCCTGCTTCTTAATGATGACTGCTTTCTCGGTGTCAGAGAGACCATTCAGGCTATCGTAAGCACCATACTTATAACTTACAAAGGAACTCATTATGAGAGTAAGAGCAGTACCGGCAATCACTTTTAGATAGGTGTTAGGACGAATGCTTTTAAATACAAACTGCTTCTTATCATATAAATATATCATATTTTTAAATTTAGGTGAAAAATAGTTAATTAAACAGAAAGTGCTTTAATTAACTCGATTGGGCAGTCAACGTTGTAAACCAACATGCCAAAGAATTTGAAACCTTTGATAGTGGTTGAATCTGCTCTACCAATGGCATTCATCAAATCATTATTGACAAAAGCCTGTACAAAACCACCACCATCAATACCTAAGCGCCATTTCGTACAAAGGATAGAGGTTGCAATATCTAAGATGTGATTTAGCTCTTCAGCTCCAATGTTCGCTAATCCACAGTATGCACCATTCTCCTTGTAAAACTGATTTACTTCTGCTCTTACTAATTCTTTTTGTTCTAAAATTGTCATAACTGTTTTTATTTTGTTTGATAGGTAAATCTAACAAATTCCCGCGACAATAAAAAATATTTTAAGGATTATTTTTAAAAAATATGCTTAATAAGAACTGATAGTGAAATACAAATCCAGATCGTGTTGAACAGGATAAGAGTTGGTAGGCTTTTTTTCATACTAGCCCAGATTAAAGATGAAGACGTGGCCAAGGTTAAGAAGTGCATGTACCATAATTCAATCCCGAATATAAGTCCTGGTACAATAATAATTGCCTTTGCGATCCAACTTATAAACTCAATCGAGTTATAGTCGGTCCAATACTCCTTCTTAAAATACATTGCGTATCTGTCTTTAATCTTAGAGAGGCCTATTAACATGTATAAGGCTGTCAAATACAATATAAATATTATTGGGTATATCATTACTTGCGATTCTTTTCCATTAAACTAATCACGTGCTCGATGAATTCTCCAGCATGTGTTTTACCTCCAACATTCCAACTTTCATTCTCGGCCAGAACTCTGATTCTATCACCGACATTCCAGTCATAAATGGTAAAGGTTTCTCCATTAAAATCAATACACCACTCTATTTGACTCTCGGTTGAAGAGCCTTCATCCATTGTCGGCGCTCCTACTGCTGCGAAAAGTTCAATAAATTTATAACCTACTATTCTTCCTTTGTAAGATGTGCCCATTGCTGGCTCCATCGTATCTAATACTTCTAAATGTTTCATTATGCTTCTTGTTCTACTTGTTTGGATTTGATTAATTGTAAGTGTTGGGCTTTAGCCAATGCGAGTGCCTCTTTCTCCTTCTTCTCTTTCTCTAGCATGAAGTTTAAGAACTTAGCCTCCTCATAATTCTTTAAGAAGTCTTTCTTCTCATCGGTGTCTGCGACCCATTTAGTCGACACCTTTAAACGTTTAGCCCATTGATTGAAAGGACTGCTTTTATCGACCTTAGATTTAACGCTAGCCGGAACTTTAAATGATTTCATATTTTATTATGATTGAAGTGAAACAATAATTTCAGGATTAAGAATTAACAAGCTCTTTGATGCCATTTAACGTCATGTCAAGGGTTAAGTTACCTACATGATACTGATTAATTTCATCTTGAATTGCTGTTAGGGTTGAGCGCTTCTCTAATTCATTTTTGAATTTACGCTTGGTATTGCGGTAGTTGACTGCTGCTGCGCAGATAATTTCTACTCTTTTTTCAGGGTCCATCTCTAAAACACGCACAATGCGATCCACTAGTATCTGGTTACCCGTAAAATACGATCGTATTTCGTGCTGAACAGTACGTTTCTTATTTAATTGATAGATGGTACTGATAGTATTTCCACGCCAGTTTTTAGTTGAGTACTTACGGCGAACATAACCACTCTCATAACTCATGTAATCACAGTTTGCGATTGGGTCATGATAGCATACAGTGCCGTTGTTAGCTTGACGTTGACTAGTAACTTCAATTAATCCTAATGTCTGTGTTTTTGTCATATCTATGAACTTTATACTTATATTTTTATAATAAAAAAATTCTTTTAAGCTACTTGAGAAAGAGCTTGACTCCAATAAGGCATCAATTTATCATGGATAGCTTTACCCTCGACACTGTAGGTAGAAATACCTAACTTCCACAAGTAGAAGTCAATATCCCAACCACTATCTGCCACACCACTATCAGCCATCCAGCGTAAAGCTGTAGCTTCATCACCAGCACCAACGCTGATTAATTTATCAATCGCAGTATAAAACTGCTCAACTGCAGCCTTTTCAGCACGAGCTTCTTCAGCCATATTCTCCTTTGTAATAGCAGAGAAACGCTTAAGATCAGCCTCCAACTCCTCAGTTGTCATGGCATCATAATTGATACCACGAGGACGGAAACCATAGGCATCCTTATAAACATCAGAATAAATTTGAATTAAAGAATCGCGGTGGGAAAGTGTAGTATTCATATTGCTTATTTGTTTAACTTAGGTAAATATAACCCTTTTTCCCGAAATAAAAAAATATTTAGTCAATTATTTTTAAATAAATTACACCTGACTCGGTTTGTTTGATTTCGCCCGATTGAATCCAGGCTTGTAATTTTTCTGGAGAGCCTAGCTTTTCTGCTAGCGCTCTAACTGTTGCTTCTAAGTATAGTTGCATTGATTAAGATTGAGAAGTGATTTGTTCTAATTTAGCTGCAAGTTTAGCGATTTGTTTTTCAAGAGCCTTATTATTTTCTTGATTCCATGTAATATTTTTCCTCTTCCAAAATCCTATGCTATCGGCTTCGGCTTCTGCTTTTCGTTGATAGTAATGAGCTTCGTCATTATTATAATTTTTAGCAGCATCGCGTTTGACTAATTCTTCCCACGTTGGCCATACAAACGGTTTTCCCATTATATTATCACCAGCATTAACTTTAGCTAAAATTTCTTCATCTGTAAAACCTAGAGAAGCTTGAATAGTCCGATTATTATTTTCAATTCTAGCCTGATAAGATTTAATTTCGGCATTCATCTTTTCAGCCTTAGTTAATTTCTTTAATTGTTCAGCATACTCATTAGATAAAGTACCTTTAATTTTACCATTAGGCAACTTAGTTTTAGTTAAATAACGATAGTGATAAGATTGAATATTATAACCTCCAGCACCAATAGCTTCAGTAAAATAGTCATATTGTACACCGTCTCTTTCAACAACTGCATAGATTTCAACACCTTTACGAGCAGCAGACGCCTGTATTTTAATTAATTTATCCGTAGGTTCTGTATATTTTTCGAATGATTTTAACATATCAACGATTAAACCTAGATAAATCATCTTTTCCTCAAAAGCACTAACAGTGTACTTTTCATTCTTTTTGGTATACTGTTCAATGATTTGAGCTTTAATGTTCTCAACCATTTCTAAAATAGTTGGCTCTAAGGCAGTTAAAACTGCATGTGAAAAGTTAGAATCTTTAGATTCGTTTACAAATTGTTCGAATAATTTAACTGCTTTCATTGTATCTTTATTGATGTTAGGTAAATCTAACTATTTTTTCTGAAATAAAAAAATATTTTCAGATATTTATTCATAAAAAAAGGAGCAAATTGCTCCTTTGATTGTCTTTCATGCCGGGCCACCAACTCCGAAGAAAATCCAATCGATCTCGTCATCGTCTTGATTCAACATTTGAATCGCATCACGCGCTTCTAACATAGAATCTAATAAGACATTTAGAGTCTCTTTGGGTTCGCTCACAGAAGTTGGACCGACTTCTGTAATGAACTGTTCCATAAAAGATAGAAAATATTGTTAAGATATAGCTTAGAACTACATAATATATATCACACTTTCACAGAAAGTTTCACTAGTTTTCTTTGGGCTGAGACTCCTTAATCTTGTCCTCTATGTAATCTGTTAGGTCTTTCACTGAGCCTCTAAAAGCTCTAATATTTAAGATTCTCGGGTCTTCACCCGGATTTCCTACCAGCGTATCAGAGTCCTTCTTTGGCATCTCTCTAGCCGCAAATTCTTCAAATAGTTTAATGTATTTCATCATCTAATTCATCCAGATAGTCATCATCATACATTCTGTCTATCTGTTCCTTTAATTCATAGACTCTCCACTCATTCTCGAGCAGATCATCGTTACTAATCTTTCCTTGCTTAAACAGCTTTCTGGCGTTGGCTAGGTCTGCCTTTGCCTTTTGTAAAGCTCGGTTCAATTCAACTTTAGCTTTCTCTCTGGTTTCAGGTTGTTGAACATGCTCCTCTTTTTCGTCAGAGGAGTCAATCAATTCTTCAATCGAGTCCTTGATTTTAATATCAAACTTAATTCCTTTAAACAGGGACGCAAATTGTTCAAGTTTGCTTTCCATTTTGTTTACTTGTTTTTGTAATCTTGGTAAGATTTTTCTTCAGTTAAGGTTGAACCACTTAAGCTATCTATTCGTTTCTTTACTAGATTTCTGTCATCGTTAGTGTAATAAACTGCTCTTGCTAATCTAATAAATTCATTACTAAAATCTTGCGCTCTCTCACAATCTCTAATTTCATCCTCTATTTTCCAAAGAGTACGATTTACTTCTAATAAATCTTGGTATGCTTGTGAAACCGCGGCCTCGTTTTCTGAATCTGACATGATTCTGTCAACGCATGGAGTCAAAGTGTCCCACTCTTTTTGAATATTAACTCTTTTGGCTGGGTCTTGAATCTTCTCCAGTTTAATTTTTAAGATTGTGTGCTTATCTAGGATCTCTCCGTTTGAAACTTCAATTTTCATATCTATATGTTTAATGTATGTTATTTATTCCAATTTTGTATTTGTTGAATTACGCTGGCCGCTGTAATCTTTTTAGTACATTCAAATTGCTTCTCTGTTCCTTTATGAGCTGGACACCAATGCCAATCGCCTTTATCAAAATGACCCCATTTCCAACATGAATTACAAACTGACTTATCGATAATACGTAAAGTGTTATCTGTAAACTCACACTCTTCTGGTGTGAAACCGCTGATTAAGACAATCTTTGCTCCTACGGCCCATGCTAACCAGCTTAAGCCGCTTGAAAGACCAATAAAATATTCAGCATGTCTAATCCAGTTTGAAACGCTCTGTAAATCCTTTGGCATCTCTTCAATACCATTCGGATGTTGATTGCCCATATAACCGTCAGCCTCATGAGAAGCAATGAACACTCTGTATCCATTCTGTTTGTGCCAATCTACAATCTCTTGCCATCCTGTTGGATTGTTCCAGTATTTAGCCTGCGCTGTAGAATGAAGGCCAATTACAACATATTTCTCTTGGATTGGTCTGCCTTCATCAGTGAAAGAAAGACTAGGTCTCAATTCTGAGTTACCCTTAAAACCTAATGCATCACCTGCAATTTCACCAAGATACTGAGCTCTCCAATCTCTCTTATTTAGGTGAGGATACCAAGCTGGTTCTCCTTTGGCCGGGTCTCCCATGTGAACTCCTAACTGAAATAGATGGTCATGCTCTGGTAACAATACACCTGGTTCTAGACTATAAATATCATCCATGTTATAATCATCCCAGTTAAATAAGAAATTCTTAAAGGTCTTAACATAAACTTTACTAATTTCTTTCTGTTCTTTCCAGGCTCTAACAACTTCCATAAAGGCTAAAGTATCTCCTAAGCTAGATGAGTCAAAATCTACTACACATACCGTGCCTCTTAAATCAGGTCTCCACTCAATTGATCTGTCTGACCAAGAAGCAGTCACTTTCCAGTCTGTGTAAAATTTAATACTAGGTTTTGCCCAGTGACCAGGTAATAATCCTTTGTGTTCATAAACTAATTTACTGGTCTCAGCATCAAAGAATTGAACATCACATGGTTCAGTGTGTAAATTTGTAAACTTACATCCATCATCAAATCTAACACTGTATCTTGTGCTAGGAGCCTCCTCTGTAAAATGTCTAAATTGAGCTAATCCTTTTAATTTCATATATAATTTTTCATGTTCAATTGCAAATCTATGTCCATCTAATCCATTAGGTAAATGCCTAGGTTTTTCGGTTGCAACTAATTTAATTAAGTTATCGATATCGGTGAATTGGTGTCCAGTTAAATGTGTAATTCTGTGCTTCCAGTGTTCTCCATATTGTGGCATATTAAATGCCATTGTTTTAGTGCCATACGCTGCAGCCTCGGCCAATACGATAGGGTTACATTCCCACGTTGAAGTAAATAGCATCACATCACTTGCAATTAACCACTTATATCCATCTGCTCTTTCTCCGTGTATATGACAATTTGGTGGCACATCTTCCATCAAAGGTTTCCAGTACTCTTCAAAATTACCAGCCTGATTTCCAATGAAGTGAAATTGATATGTGTTACCATATAATTCATACAGCTTTCTTGCTATCTCCATTGCGTACTTTTGATTCTTACCCGCTGTCCATAGACCAATGTTACAGATATGAAATTCTCCAGTTGTTCTATAACCCCATTCGGTTAAAATTTGGTCTCTTGTTTCCTTTGGCTTACCGAAAGGTAAATCTCCAGGAAACTGAATCATTTCAGATATAACCTCTTTCTTTCTAAATGTTTTTTCTTGATGCTGAGCAACAATCGTAGCATACGCATCGGGCTCTATCTTTTTCATCGTATCCGGGTTAAACCAGATGTTATGACACGTTTCAACTATTCTCCATGGTTTATCTGGTGAATACAACTCCTTTTGTATTTCAATAAGAAAAGGAGAGAAACTGTCAGACCCCTCTGGCATCTCATCAATATGAATTATATCAATACCCCATTGATGACACATATCTACTATTTTAGATCTTTTCTCAAAGAACTCTTCATCAGATTCACCTAAATAACCAAGTGACACAAAGTGATCTTCCGGAAGTATTTTAATTATTTCATTTCGCTGAACAATATAGCAATCCGCGTATAAGCTCCACTCAACCACAAAGATTTCGTGATTAGTCCACTTTTTTAACATCTGAATGCGTCTTAATAGAAACGCTGGCATTCCACCCGTTGAAAGATGTGGTGTTAAGAATAGAATTTTTAGGGGTTTCTTTGTCTCTCCTAATAATTCAAATATCTTTTCTACTTCTCCAGTTCTCTTTTCACCATGAAAGATTTTAATCTCGTTCTTATCAGCTGGAAGAGTATAAAAATCACTTAAGCGATTTAATTCTGTATTATCAGTTGCTAAAAAGTGTTCCACTGTGCTAGCACCTTCAATATTAATATATGACATTGGTAAGTGCATATCTCCTCTCTGCCAAACCAATACGTTGAATAGAGTTTCCTCATGAAAAGGTAGAACTCTATAAGTATCGAACAATTTTGCAAAGGTGTTCTTCGCATCTCTCCAGATTTCTAAAAAATCTCGACAATTGCTATTACCTACTAGAATATTAGTAGTTCTATAATTAGGAGTTCTTTGCTCTGGCTTCATGCCAAAAAAATCCATCAGTGGCCATTCAAGAGTTGCAGTCGTGTCCGTGGTGCCATCTTCTTTCCAGAATGGGTTACCAATAAGGGTATCTCCTTGGTACATCATCGCGTATTCTTGTGGCCCTAGAGTAGCAAGAGGATAGTCTTTGATATGTTGAATGTAATCAAACATCTCATCGATATTTGTGTTCGCTATGCAATCTGCATCAACGTAACACCACTCGCTGATTTTAGAATCGATTGCATCAATCATTACATCAATCTTTGCAGCAAGAGTCATATATGTTCTATATGTGCTACGATTAACGTACTGATTGCCATTTAATTCTACGAAATCCGAATCCTTGCCTATTGGTAAACTTAAGTCCAGTCTTTTACAAATAGCTATCTCCTGTAATTCTGTGCTAGCATCATAATCTATTGTATAGACCACTAATGGATAGTTAGAATAACGTTGAATACTTCTTGCTAAATTCAGAACTACTTGTTCGTAATTCTGGGTCGTATGTGTAATAAATGCTTTCATTAGTATACAATTTGAACTGAAATCAGCTCACCTTTTTCGTTATATGCTTCTACTCTAATATTGTTTCTAATTTCGTTCAAGAATAATTTAATTTTAGTTCTAACCCGTAATTCATCTAGCTGATAATACATAATCGGAGTGCCATCTAGATGCTTAGTTACAATCTTAATGTTATCCATATTTGTAAAAGGTTCTAATAGCAACATGTCATCCATGAATTCATGACCCACTAATTCACCGCCACTAAAAAAATTCAAGTCACTTAATAACTGAATTCTGCTATCTCCATGTCCACCTGTAATATGAACTATGAAATCACCGGGTCTCCACGCATCATCATTAGTTTTTGGAAAGTGATGTAACATGAATGGACTCGTTGTATACCAGAAGCTATTAAATTTCTCAGGTTCTAAGACCTTAATACCTTTTTTAAAGTGAGCTTTGTCGGCGCTGTATCGCACTTGTCTCATCTCATAATCAAAGACTTCAATCTTGTCTTTAGTCTCCTTTGCAGACCATACGTCATCTAAGAATTGAATTGCTTCAGGGCTATTTTTAATCAAAAACTGAGCTGTCATTAAACTATGAGTTCCTCCTGAATTTAAGATAGGAGTGTCAGGCTGGTCTTCATGACCAGAAATAACCATAAAGTGCTCGTTAGATAAGAATCTCTCCAGCTTAATGGTAGTATTCATAATCAAGCAATCAAGGTCTATAAAGAAAACCCAATCATACATATTTGACTGTAATAATTCTTTAACAACTCTAATTTTTTGCCAGTGTGGAGTCTTCTCTAAGCCATCTTCAATTAAAACCGGTTCGAACGAGTAACCGTGAATTTGGCAATACTTCTTAAAATTAACAGTTGTGATATCGGCCATTTCCCTGTATGCCTCATTGTAGATTGTAGTGACACAAATTCTGCTTGGTTCTATGTCAACTAGTGATGCCTCATCGTATAATTTTAATGCTGACTGGAACACTTGGTCTACTACGGGATGACATTCAAAAGTTGGTTTATTTTCCAAACAGTAAACCTGAGGTGGCACTCCATGTATACTACCATGAACTTGCACGTTATATTTCATGTTGCTGGAGCAGAACAATGAACAAGGTCCGCCAACATACTCATATTTATAATCCTGTGAACCTTGTCTCCAAGGAGCTCTTAATTTTGGAGCAATGGAACTACCTAATTGAATAATGTTAACATCGGTCGTGCCGGCCACGTGAAGAATTCCTGAATCCATTGTAATCACGGCCTTCGCTCTATGATTCATCATCCATCTCAATTCCGCAACATCGTTATCGGGGTCATCTAATAGATTAACACCATACTTGATGTTAATGTCCATTACGGGTTTATCAACATCAAAGAATCCTTGTTCTCTACCACTTCGACCTACTGCCACGACTGGAATTCCATTTGCATTTAATCTATCTACTAATTCTTGCCACTTTGCAACATCCCAAGTTCTTGAAGCCCAGGTGTATGTTGGATGAATGATGACATAGTCGTGAACTTCAAGTTCTCTGGGTCTCTCAATGAATAAGTCAGTCTCCATCTCATCAACTTGTAGCATAAAGCCCTGTGAAACTGCATGAAATTGACGAATGTCCATGTTTGAGTATCGCCATTCTACGGTCTCACCTCCTTCTAACCGGTATGATTTACCAACTAGTGGTGAGAAAAGCCGATGTAATCTGCTACACTGTCTAGCGAGACCTTCATTATATTCAAATGTTTGTGAAAACCATTGATGCCCGTCAAAGAGTTCGGGACGAGTTGTAAATAGAATAATGTGTTCTTGTGGGTATGCGGCTGCTATTTTCTTGCAAGCTGGAATAGCTGCAATAGTATCACCCAGGGCGGATGTATCAATCCAAATTCCGATCATATAAGTGTAAGTTAACTTTAGTATTTATACACTTTAGAGCGGTTTTGTTTACTCGTAAGAGCCCAGTAAAATTTGTAAATCTTGAAAAGAATCCTCAATTAAGTCATACACTAATTTAACATTCTTAGTTATATGCTTCTTGAAATAGATGACCCGGTTACTTCTTTTTGAAGTTAAGGTGCAAATAAACGTATACTCAGGTTGAATTTTTAGTAATTTAGAAAAGGGTTTTACTTCCCATGCTTGAGCTTTAGCATCACCTACTAACGCGTATCTAACTCTAACATGAGCCATTAAGTCGAATCTCTTGCTGTCAATTTCGGCAAAGGGTAACTTATCCTTTACATCATTCTTAATGCAATAAAGGCTATGGACCACGCCTAATTCGTAATCCATAGCTCTTTTTAGAGTGTCAATGTCCATTGCCTTACTAACATAAGGTGATGGAATATTTAATTTAAGTCTTTTAAGCATCATTTAGCTTGTCAGGGTGAATGAATCCAGTTGGTCTATTGTCATCACCAATCGTTCTTTTAGAAGGCTGTCTATTGATTAAACCTGTTGAAGAAGGATTAGTGTCTGTTAAGAATTGATTAAAGTCCTGTGCATTCTGAATGATTTCATTGGGCTCAATTGAATCAATCTCTAACTCCTCTTCAATTGGCTCTTCAATAAGAATTGGTTGTAGCGTAGAATCATCGGGTCCATTATTCCCGATAGGTCCTTCTATACTGTCGACTTTAGTTTTTTTTTCAACAGGATCTGTCTTTAACACTGACTCTGGCTGTTCAACTGCCTGAGGTTGCGTCTTTTCAGGCTTGATATAGTCCACTAAAGACTTAATAAAACCTAGAGCAACTAGAGGTAAGATAGCACCAGAAACAAAAGAAAGGACTCTTTTCTGATATAATACATCATCTTCAATTAAATTGAAAAGTTCTGACCATTGCTTGTAATCAGCTATATTCTTGAATGCGTAATACATGTTACCTTGCATTTGCATTAAGGTAATTGTAATAAATAAGGCCCATACAAGACCCTTATTCATTTTATCCAATGCTATTAGAGATGCTAGTGATGCGGCTGCTCCTAATTCAAACGCAATAGCTAAAGCAACAGCTAACCAATAAGGATTAGACATGCTAAAAAAATCTATTACGTGGATTGTTGAGATGATAGAAACTGCAAGATACAGCGCTACGAAGGTGCTGATCACAAATCTATCCATTAAAACTTTATTCATTTCTATTTACTTTTTTTATAAGGAAAAGCCTTATTCAAGGCCTCTTTTCTGCCGTGGCAGCCACAATCGTCTATGCCTGTTAACTTCGCAACAGCCTTTACAACCTTCTCTATGCCAGTAGCATACGTGAATTTGGCAATAGTATCACCAACTCCCTCTGATTTCTTTTCAATCGGCATTACTTTCCTAATTGCTTTAATTCCTCGTCAATTTGAGTTTGACGTTGTACATCTAACATTTTTCTGTCAGTTGCTTGAATCATACGTTTCTCAGCTTTAAGGCCTTCAATTTTAAGGTCCTGTTGTGTTGGTAAAGAATCAATTACAGCTAAGTGCTTCTTAACTTTTGTCAACTCAGAATCAACTGAGCACGATTTAGACCAGGTTAAAACTAATAGAACGATGATTATCTTGGATGCGTGTTGTGCTAAAAATTCGTTTAACTTTTGCATAATGTTACATTTTTATTGTTGTATCTATATATTTCAGTGAAGTAGTTTATATTGCACTAATCTCCTTTGAAATTCCTTAAAATAAAATTTAATATCTGATTCTGTTAGACTAAATATCTGCGGACATTCTTCTAATTCGTTTGCAATCCAGATTTCTACTCCTTTAGGTCTAATACTGGTTCGCTCCCAGAATGCAATAGTGTAGGCTGAGGCCTGTATAAAGTAGTCTTGAATCCAGGCGTCGGTTTTTGGCTTTCTGGAGTTCTTATAGTCAATGACAGTAACGCCTCTATCGGTTAATAGAGACACGTTATCGACGGTGCCGGCATAACCGCCGCCTTTCACAGACCACAGGAATTTCTCAGCGGCTAGCACTTGCTCTACTCGGTCAAAGAATTGACTTGAATTAGTGTAGAACTTCATAAAGAATTCAAAGCCTTGTAAAATGTATTCCTCATCAAAGCTTTTAATTTCTCTATCGTTTCTTAAGTGCCACTTGATTGACTCGAGCTTCTCTTCCTTTGAGCCAGTTAATGGCTTATATAGTTCGATTAAGCGGTGCATGACGGTGCCGCGGTTCATTGATAGCTTAGAGATTCGGTCGGCCTCAGCCTCACCAACTTTCTGTCTCCACTTATCTAAGCCTGATTTATCAGAGGTTTCTCCAAGAACTGAAGTCACCGATGGAAAGGTGCCCAGGATAATGCCACCCTTAGAGACCTGATAGTGTCTCTTACCTTGAATCTCTACACGCTTGATTTGCTCTTCTACTGCTTCCATTACTCTTTCGGTAAGAGTGCATATAAGGATTGAATTGAGTTTGAAACCCATAACCAGGGAACCCATTTTACTGCGGCCCAGATAACTACGCCCACAACGGCTGTAATTAAAGAGTTAACTAAGAACACTTCACCGTCTACATAATCTCGTTCTGGATATAGAATGATTAGGTAAGATGCAGTGCCTTCAACCTTAATGATCTCTGGAAATGAAGAGTCCGCCAGTCCATACTTTAACAGAATGTTGGTGATGGGTGTTAATTGTGATAGAACATAAGATTGTTGCAATAATTCTTGTTGTCCTAATACTTCTTCGGGTAGGTTAATTACTGTATAGATTCGACCTAAATAATCAACTCGTAAGCCTTCTGCCTCCAGGTCCTTTTCAATGGATAGGGCAGCCTTACGATACTTATAGATTAAGATCGATTCTTTAACAAAATTGTACCAATATGTAATAATTCTGATCATAGTCTTTATATGTGATTATCGCTATTTGTTTATTTTATGACCCAGAAAGTACCATAGAACTCATTGGTCACTTGTATTTGAAGTCCATTCTGTTCTGCAAATTCATCTACAGCAGGGTTAACTCCAAATACACCTGAATACTCAAGATGATCTGGTGTTGCTTCATTGTAGTGCCAGATATGCTTGTCCTTGCCATTCTCTAAGAAGTTAGGGTCATTATACCAGTCCATTGCGATATAATCGTGTCCAGCAAATAAGCCACCTTTCTTTAATTTAGGCCACCATGTCTGTATGTCTTCTTTAACCCACTCATATGCGTGATTGCCGTCAATGTACACAAAGTCTAACGAGTTGTCCTCGAACAGTGAAGCCGCTTGTGTTGACAAGGCACGAATCATGAATGCGCGGTCTTCATTACCTGCAATTCTAGACATAGTTTCAAGATAAGCAGTACTGTGATTCTTATGGTTAGAGGAGTCAGCATATTCTTCCTCATCCAATTCTCGCCATGGGTCTACCAGATACATTGTACCTTGCCAGTTTTCTAATATGTGTTTAGTGAACTCGCCTTTGAAAACTCCAATCTCTACGCCCTTGCCATTTGGATAAAATTGTAGTAATTGAGGAATTAAGTCTAATCGATTAATGTCCTGCTTCTTTGCGGTTGTGATAGTTGTCATCTATAAGTATTTATGAATTATATTTATCTTTATGATTTTGTTTCAAAAAAGAAAAGGGAACCTTGTGCACAGGTTCCCTTTAACTATGGCCATGCATTAACAGTTTTGCACTTTGCCTTTACGAGTTTTTATTCACTAACCAGGAAACGGCGATCGGTCGCCAAAGTGGTACAGTTGTTCAAAGATAATCACTGTCAAACTTGATTCTTAGCCCCTACTTTGTTTTATTTTAAGATGTAACAAATCACGCTGAATCTACGCTACCTTAAACCATCTACTGTATCTATTATATAGGTGATTCCTATAAAGTTTCAAAATTAATATGAATCTTCTTCATAAGGTAAAAGTCCGTTATCATCCAATGCTTTGATAATAGAATCCATTGCAGTTTTCATATCTTTAGTCGATTCATTAAAATGACGCGTTAAACTATCTGTTGCATTCTTTTTACCAGCTTCATAAGCATAATGCATTAATAAATTCACATAAGGTTCAGTGAAACCAAAAGTTTCTCCAGAACGAAAAGTTTTCAACTTACTATCTGTTAGATTCTCAATCTTTTCAACTCGGTCCATCACCGCCATTTTTAACCACAAAATATGTTGACCAACTTCCTTTGGAGATAGTGTTAATTTCTTAGCATCTTCCATATTTCGTTCACGCATAATTTCATACGCAGATTTTTCTTTTGGTGGTTCAACGTACAATTCACAGTCAGATTTTTTAAGTTTAACCTGTTTCCATGCATCTTCATGCTTTGCGTTATACGTTGTTTTATTGATTTTATTCACTACAAAAATTTCACCAGTGTGAATAAATTTGATTTTTGAACCAACTATGATTTCCATCATCTTCATGTTTAATTGTTATAGGTAAATATAACTAAAAAACCCGAGACTAAAAAATCTCGGGTTAATTATTTTCAAAAAATTTTTAAAAAAATGAGCAAAAGACGAGGTTCGAACTCGCGACCCCGACCTTGGCAAGGTCGTGCTCTACCAGCTGAGCTACTTTTGCTTATTAAAGAAGTTTTAAAGCCTCTTTAATAATTTACAGGATACGTCTTTTTCCTTGCTATGATAGAGTTAAATTGCTGAATGTATCCTTTAAAATGGAGTTAACTATTTTGTAGAATCTACAGCTACTGAGTCAGTTGCTAAAGAATCTGTTTGAGTTGAGTCTACTTGAGTTGAATCAGCTGTTCCCGATTGAGTGCTTGATGAGCAAGAAACTGTAGCTAATGAGATGAATGTTACTAATGATACTAAAGCTAATACTTTTTTCATGATTGTTTTGTTAAATGAATAATAAATTTATAATAATTATACTTGATTAAGTAAAAAGGTTTCAAGATTATGTTGAAAAAATAGCGTACATTGCGCAAAAGATAACAGCTGCTAACATGATAACCTCCATGTAATCTTCCTGTTGTTTAACTTTTTTAGGTTTTCTGCCCTGAGTTCTACTTAAGTCTTCCATGATAAAATGGCTTAAAGATTTAAAAAAAGGGTTTGTTCAATGCACAAACCCTTAAAGCATGTAGTGGACCGTAACGGAGTCGAACCGTTGACCTCCTGCGTGCAAGGCAGGCGCTCTAGCCAGCTGAGCTAACAGCCCAAGAAGTATTACTTCTTTTTACTTTTCTTAGCCTTAGCGTCGTTCTCTTGAAGAGACTCGTTTACTTTGCTAGTGTACTTGTCTGCGTTTGGATCTCCACCTAAGTCCATCCATCCGGCAGGCTTCTCATCTTCCGATGTGGTTTTTACTTCAGAAGCAACAGGTTTCTTAATGATAAGAAATGCTCCGATAGCGAAGAATACTGTTAAGATAGCAACAAATGTTAACATATTGAGGTATTTATTTTTTGGTATAGATTATATATCTATTTTTCTTTTTGTTTCACGCTCTTCTTCTCTTTCACTTGTTTAGGTAATTTAGGTTCCCTAATTACCGCCACTTGCCATTCAGTGTCTTTTGTTTTTTCAGTACATGGTTTGCAGTAGTATGTGTTGTAGCTGCCTTTTTCAGGATGGCTTCTAAACATGTAACGTTGAATCAAATACATCTCTTTCACGTCTAATTCTATCATACACCATGAACAACATGCTGTATTAATTGCTCTTTTTGCCATTGTGCTTTAATTTAAACTGTAACCAGATAAGAGGAAACCAAATTGCCTCATTCAATGAACCATTGTGCCAATCTTCTTTTCTTTCAGGGTGCCACTGCACTCCTAGGATATTTTTGTCCTGGTCAATCATTGCTTCTGGAATTGGCTCATCCATTGGTGTATTATCAGTAATCGAATAATGTGTCACTTTGAAATTAGGCGCAACTCTAGAACAGTATTGATGATGTCTTGAGTTAACCTGAAACTTGTGCATTGTCGTAATGTCCTCTACTAAATGATGATGACTTATATGTCCATGCTGGTCGTCATCAAATTCATAGTCTGGTGTTGAAGCGTGTGTCTCGGCCACAAAAGGATGAAGGCTTGTAACTTCGCCGCCAAAATAATGATTTAAGAGTTGCATGCCTCTACAAACTCCTAAGATTGGAAGACCTTTTTCTAGAGCCTGTGAAATTAAGCGGGTCTCAAACTGGTCTCTCTGTTCATTGACGCCAATGTCTGCACCTCCGCATAATACTAAGGCTCCTACTATTTCATCATCTTTCTCGCTTAAGAATTTAACACCTAAGTCTCCTTCTTCTCCCAACCAGTTTAAAAAATACCCCATCTCGGTGTTTCCGACCGGTGGCGCAATACTTACACTAAAATGTTCTCTTTTCTCCATATACTGCTTTTATCACAGGAAACCTTAATGAATTCTCTCCTTGTTGATTTGTTGTCTCTTCGAAATACTGAACACAAATAGTTTTACCTATAATTAATTCAGGATTTTTGTAGTAGAGTCTACGTTCCTCTTGTGAGAAACCAGAACCAACTTGAACTCGGTTTCCTTTATGAGTTATATATACGTTTCTCAGCATCTCCTCATCAATCTCCTTGCCTTCTACGATAACTCGATTAAAACCGAACTCTACATCATCTACAACATACTCAGCATCGTGCATCTTCTTAATCTTTAAGATGTCATCAGATCTTTTACCTTGATATGGCGCATCTTTTCGGATCATTAAGCCTTCCCATTTCATTTTTGCTGCCAACTCCATATAGTCTTGCAATTGTTGCTCATCCTGAATTAAGATTTGTTCTAAAGGGGTAATGAAATCAAACTCACCACAATAATTTTCAAACCAACCCTGCATCCACTCTTGACGCTCTTTAAAGGTTCGGGTTGAATTTTGAGAACCAAACTCCTCAACAGTTAACATATCAAACACCATAAATTTAGGTCTCTTGATAGTGTGGTCCTTGCGCTTAATCTCTTTGATGATACCCTGAAAATCTTCATTGCCTTCGGCGTCCATCATACAGATCTCACCATCTAGGATAATGTCTTGTGGAACTCGTTTTAACTCATCAGCAATCACTCCTAATGTCTCAAACTCATTTCCAGCTCTAGAGTAGAAGTTCACATCTCCATTCGCTTTCAATACTGCGATACAACGAACACCATCTAGTTTACGAGAAACATACCAACCATCTTGTAACTTAACCTTTTTCTTTGACTTGTCATCGTATGTGTTTGCTAGCGCAACATCAAAGGTTGGAATAGCACCCGGAATCACTTTGTTAATCATAGAGACCGTCGATCTAGTCTTTAGGTTTCTATCAATCACATTATAGATTAACTCCTCGTGTTCTTGATTCGCCTCGATGAAGGCCAAAACAGCCGATATAGCGCGATGGCCGGTGATAGCACGAAGATTAAGAGCATCCAATAACTCAGGTAAAGTATTGTAATTATTAGGTCCTTTACCAAGTTCTTTTTTAAGCTTCTTACAATTGCTGGACGTAACATTGTATTTTAAGAATGGGTTATAAGTGTAGTTTAATAGCCTAACAACGTCAAGATTAGTTGCATATTTTCTGATAACATCAAGTTTATCTGTGTTAGAATTGGTTTGATTTGATTCATCGATGAATTGGCGTAAAGAGTTTAACATAGATTGATTATTTAAGATAGGTAAATCTAACAAAAAAACCCGAGACTAAAAAATCTCGGGCTAATTATTTTAGTTAATAATGTAGATCTATAAATAACATGTCGGTGTCATCTCCATATCTACATCCGGACCAGGCTGGGTGATACTGTTCCATCATCTCGGCATCAGTGTCAACAATGTACTTAGCTGGATTCTCGATATTTGGAAAGTTAGGCTCTTCTCCCTTTAAACGGCGATCAATCTCCTCATTCATAAGCTGATTTGTTCTCTCTGAGTCTCGATAATGCTCACCTTTTTTTAAGTAGACTCCCCAGCCATGATTTTTATAGTAAACGTCTTCTACTCTTTGAATCATCACTGGCGCTGTCATTGGAATCTGATTCTCTTCAATAAATTTTAACAGGTCTCCGACTGTTAAGAAATGTTTCAGTCCTAAAATATCTTCTCTACTTAATATTCTCATTTTCTACGAAGTTAAGCTCGTTTGTCACTGGATTCCAGTCAAACGTGATAGGTTGATTTGTATAGTTGTAGCGCTCATCTAGGATGGCAGCGTTAATAAAATGAGTGTGACCGTTAAAGTAGTAACCGTAACCTCCGTGAATGTGACCAAAGACGTGAATCTTAGGCTTAATTACATCAACTCTAGCACGCAACAACTCACAGCCTAGATTAGGTTCCCAATAAGGTGCTCCCGAAGTATCACCATAACCCATCGGTGGACCGTGAGTGATTAGAATATCCGTGTTTTGAGGTATCTGTTCCCACTTTGACATCAATTCTACACCTTTCCTAGGTAAGTTAAAGGCCCAGTTATGAAACCATGGCTGCCACGGGCTACCATAAATTTTAACATTGTTTTCTGGTTCATCTCCGTTTGGACCATCAAAATACAATTTTAACTCTTCGTCTTGAAGATAATCAATCCATTTATAAGAATTAATTATCTCCATAGTTCGTTCTGGAAAGTCTTCAAACAGTCTATCATGGTTACCAGCAATAAACACTTTAGTGTCATACTGAGCCTGTGAGTCAAACCATGACATGAAGTCCTCGATATCGACCGGGTCTCGACCTGAGTTCATCAAGTCACCAGCATGAATCAACAGGTCTCCTCCAGGAAGACTCGCTGGCTCAATGTATCGCTGTTTAGTGTGCGTATCTGAAATACAAGTGATTCTCATTATGCTTTAAAGTTAATCTTGTCCGAAGATTCTAGCATTGCGTAGAACTTCTTCATACAAGACTTAAATGATGGTGTTTTGCCCGAAGGTGTCTGTAACTTTGTAATTCCTGGAGATTTAGAGCCTACTTGACCCCAGATCACGTAATATTTTGCTCTGGTTGACAGAGCTCTATAAACGCTACGAAAACGGTTCTCTTCTAGTGAGATGTTTGACTTAGCCAATTTGAATACTTTGCCGTCCTTCTCTACCTCAAGAAGAATCTTACCATGATGAATTTTATCGTGTATTTGTTCCATATTGATTATACTTAGATTCTTGGTTTAGTTTCTTACACTAAAAACCAGCTAAAAGCAGATTTGATGATAGAAAGAGTCACTTCATGGCAAATAAACCATTTTATCCAGACCAACGGCCAGAAAAGAAAGTCTATGATAGACCAGAGCACGCTACCATGAATTTGATAGCCTATCATCGCCGTTGGCAGAGTGAAAAAGATACTTGGAAATGAAATAGGTCTAATTGTGTAAGTTGTTTTTGCCATTTTAATAAGTATTAGTGATTTGCATCGTTAAAATTCTTGAGTCTTTTTCTTGTGATTCAATTCCAAGCGAAACCGATTTACCGTAGGCATCGGCTTTAATGATAGTTTCTCCGTACTCATCGATCTCTGCTCTAAATCTTACAAAGCCAGCCCCGGTTGCTTTTTTATTGTAACCAACCATATCTTTATGTTGGATTGCTGCTGAAAAGATGATTGCACAATCATCGACAATTACGTATTTTGCTGCGCTTAACATATCTATTTAACTTCTATAATGTTAGGGTATTCACTCATCCAACCAATTCGATAACCAGCAGTCTTAAACGTATATGTAGAATCTTGTTTAAGTTTTCCATACACATCACTTGAATAAAAGTTTCCTCTAAACAAATCGTCTTCTAATTTGAAAGTACCTTTATCGGTATAAACTAAATAGAATGAATTGATATGATTTCCAGATTGCTGCGTAATTCGCTCTTTACCTTCTACTTTTACAGTATTGGTTTCGATATGATTGTACGCTTTAACGTTGAAATAAATTGCTGCAATAATTAAAGCCGTAATTAATGCGAAAAATAATTTAATTAATGTGTTCATAATTACTTTTTGTTTACATTTAAATAGACACCGAAAATCATTACCATAATACAGAGCACGTATTTTGAAATGCTAACTTCAACTCCGTAAATGCGTTCAAGAACAGAATAACATGCGAGCATTAATGCTCCAATTGCTGTAAAAAAGAAAGGATTGATTTTGTTCATTTTAGATTATTTTAAAAGCCCGTTTCTCTACGTAAATCGTACTCTTCTTTATCCACCTCAGAGTAAACGTTGATGTTTAACCAACGACCACCGCCAATATCATTTAAATATTTCGAAGCCTCTTCAGCATTCCAAGCCTTACACAATTCGTACTCCTCCTGCGTTAGGATTTCTTTTGTGTTAATCAACTCCTGATAGCGATTGTACTCTTGTTGCTCGTTATAGATTTGCTCTTCAGTCATGTTTACTATTATTTAAGTTAGGTAAATATAACTAAAAAACCCGAGATTAAAAAATCTCGGGCTAAATATTTTTTATTTTATGCAACTATTTTTTCATTCATCACAAAAGCTTTATCGGCCCATGTTTTAGCTGCAACCGATTGATATTGTGTTTGGTCATATAAAGCCGTATTTAACCAGAATGAGTTGATAGTTCCAACTGTAAGATTAGCTAAGATGGTTTCATCAATCACCGGAATCTTCTTTCCTTGACGAGCAAATACAGTTAACCAGTATTCACTACCTTCAGGCTGGAATTGAACAGTCATTAATGAGTTTTTCTTATACCCATTAATTAAACTTTCTGGGTTTTTTAAATAACGTGGATTATCAAAATCACGAGAATCAGAAACTGTTAAAAAACCAGCACGGCATTTAACTACAAAGCGAAACTTTCCAGCGCTGTATCCTTCTAATACGTTAGTTACGTTAATGTCTTTCTTGTTAACTAGGATGACGTTTGAATTTTTCATAATGTGGATGTTTATATTTGTTTAACTTAGGTAAATATAACTATAATTCCCGAAATAAAAAAATATTTGGGCAATTATTTTTAGTTATCCTACCATTATTTCTAATATAGCATCGGCATGCCAAACTTCGGTATATTTTCCTTTCAGTTCCCTTTCACGCTTAATCACCTCATCAAAGTTATTAGTTCGAATATCATCTATGATATTTTTACCATCCCAATACTTAACAACATATCTCATAACGTGCTTGTTTAATTGTTATAGGTAAATCTAACAAAAAAACCCGAGATTAAAAAATCTCGGGTCATTTATTTTCAAAAAAGTTTCAATTAATTTACAATTTTTATTTCTCTATTGTTTAGAAAAAGTTGCTTAATCTCAGTTAAATCTAATTTTGCTATATAAGCAGCTGGAAATTTAATTTTATCATAAACCATATTTCTTCCATCTTTGTACATTACTTCAACGACTGAACCACCGGGTGTTAATGCCAATGGATTAGTTCTAAATTCATCTGTAACTACTAACTTTTTCATTTTAATTCAATTATAGTTTTAGTTTCATCGGGTTTTGAATATACTACATACTTAGGTTTTAATTCATACATTCTATCTTTAAACATTTCAGCATATTCTTTTCCCATACCAGGTTTTAGATAAGCAACTGTCATGTGCGGATGGTAGTTTGGAAAATCTGTAGTATGCGGTAGCTTACAAAGTTCTTTATTACAATCATGTAAATTATCACCTTCTACATCAAATTTAAAAACATCAAATTCTTCATTCTCAAATAAAGATGCATTTTTAATTGTACAATTTCCAAATGCATAATTCTTCATAATATTTTCAACCATTTCATCTGAGACCTCTTTATGTAGACCATACAATAAAGTACAATGTGGTTCAGTTTCAAGGCCATCATCATAAGTTGAATCTGAATCTTCATCTTTTTTCCAAAGATGATTAGGATTAATTTTTTCATGTAATTCAGTCACTTCTGGAAAATCAAAGTATAGCATTGCACAACCATAATTATAAGTTGCTTTCTTTTCATTGACCTCTTCTTGGCGAGACTCAAATAACCAGGTCACATAATCTTTAATTAATTTCATTGTCATTTTATATTTTTTATATGTATCTTAATCCCACCAACTCTCCATGCCTGCGCCATCGAACCATTCATGCCATGACATCTCATCGGGGTTCCATTGTTTGTGGTTCTTTCCTTTGAAGATTTGCCATAACTCTTCCCACTCTTTTCTTTCTATTTCGCTTGCTCTAGCATACACTTGTTTATTGTGCTCCTTCTCCTCTGGTGTAAACTTATCTACTAGTCTACTTGTACCATCGCCTAAGTCTTCGAACTCCCAATCCCGGTGAAAGATTGGGCCCAACTCAGCTTCTGCTCGTTCAATGAAATCTAGCTCGTTCTTGCCATTAATAATCTGAATCGCTCTGCCAATCTTTTCAATCTTTTTATTTCTACTCTGGTCCTCTTCTATTCCCTTCTCAATCAGACCACGTTGCATAATCTCAAGAGATGTCTTCAATGCCTCTAGAGTGTAATGATAATCCCACCATCTATGAGACCATAACATCTTTCTAAATCTGTATATGTTCGCAAAAAATTGCCATAGGTCTCTTCTAAAAAAAGAATAGCCTTTGTACAACCAGCTCTGTTCCCAATAAACCCGCTTGAGGCTCTGCTTGAATGTATCTGAGAAATTTACCTTCATTTTGATCGCTTTAGTGGTTATATAGATAAAATGAAAAAAGTTTACAATGTATACTAGAGAACAGATTGAAGCTGCAATGCTTAAGAAGAATTATAAATGGTTTACGAACGGAGATCTTGACGTTAATATAGTTGGCATTAGAAATAAAAAAACTAATGATAAAGTTACAAATCTATTCGATGACCTAATCACTATTAGCTTTAAAGAGGGCGGGGATTGGAAGTATTTTGAATGGGCTATTACAACCGACCCGGGCACAAAGGCAATGATGATAGTAACTAATCCAATTGGAGTTGCTATTCTAAAACCTGGACAATATAGAAGTGCTTATTATATAGGAATGCACAAAGGTAAATATGAAGCTCTTTGTCAATCTAAGCCTCTAACCGTTTTTAGAGATGCTAATAAGGATACTAAATTCGATGAGGTTAAACCACAAACAGGTCTATTTGGTATTAACATTCATAAATCTAATTCTAAAACTGAATCTACTTGGGTAGAAAGCTGGAGTGAAGGTTGCCAAGTTTTCAAAAGAGCAAAGGATTTTGCTGAATTTATGGCTATATGCAAAAGAGCTTCCAAAATCCATGGAAACTCCTTTACATATACTTTATTAGAAAGTGATGATATTATTTAGAGAAATATAATTTAGCTTCAGCCTGACGTCTTCTTAAAAGACCTTTAAGAATTCTCTTCTCTCCCTTTTCATCAACCTGTCCGTCATTATCGTCATCAATACCATTGTTGGCTCCATCGGCCTTACACCATTTTAAGAATTCAAATTCAATGGCAGGATCGTTCGGTATAGAATTGACCTTTTTAAGTAGTGTACTATTTTTGAAAGCAGAAACGCCAACATTAAAACAAAAAGATACTAAAGCGTCAAATTGTCTAGAATTAATATTGGTTTGAACGAAGTTCGCAACTGTTTTCTGATATAACGCTAAAGTATTCATTAACAATTCTTCGGCTCTTTTAACCGTGATAGCCTTATCTTTTAGAGTTACGTTTGTTCCGTCCTCATAATAAGTACTCCCATAACCAATAGTGGGCACTCCGGCCGGGCATAGATATGGTTTTAATTGTAAGGATTCAAATTCTTTAATTAAATCAAGACCAGGTTTACCGATTTTAATAATAAAATTCATTACTACTTAGTTTTTTTATTTGAAGAAAGCTAACCTTTGGAGTTAGCTTTCAGTGCTGTAGTGGATGGATTCGAACCACCAAGGGGCAATTAGGTTAAGGACAATAGCGCTTGCAAGCTGGTGGTCTACCCCGATATCCTTACTTTATTTCGTTATCCCCGCCGCCGAGACAGGACGGTGCGGTTGCCGAGCGTACGCATTTCGCCACACTACAATTTAATTTAGCTTAATAGGCTTCTAATCTTGCCGCCTAATTCCTGGTCATTTGGGGTATCTCTGATCAGTTGACCTGGAACTTCAATGATAACTTCATTGATGTTATGAATCTTATTGCAATCTTTGCAAGTTTGACCTAATCCATCAATATAACCAAGTCTCATGTCTACATGGTCATTAATGTCGTACGGAGTTTCTTTTCCGCACATTACACAAGTTTCCTTTGCCATATCAATAACTTTTTTTCGTTCACTGTATTTGAGCTCTTCGCATTTCCAACATGGCTGCATGTCAGTTGTATGCCAGATATGTATATCGCATTTTGCCATTTGCTTAACTTATATGCTTAGATTTAATTTTGTTTCAAGATGTACCAACTTGCCCATTGTGGTAGCTCTTGTTTAGGTAACCACTGTAGCGCATCGTTGGGCTCCTCTACAATATGAAGCTCTAGGCCGTTTTCTGCAACAAACTGGTCGACCGCAGTCTTAACTCCAAAGTTAGAGATGATTCCATTACCACAATCCATTTCAACATCAAAATAGTCATGACCTGCTAGCATGCCTCCTACTTTAATTTTAGGCCACCAGGTTTGAAGGTCCAGTGTAACTCCCTTTTCAGTGTGGTCTCCATCTAAAAAGATAAAGTCAAACGCAGCTCCTTCAAAATACTTAACAGCTTTAGCTGATTCCATTCTTAAAACTCTTGATTGGTCACCATACATTCTAAGCGTGTCTTTCGCTAATAAGTATGTCTTCATTGCATTTTCGGAGTAATATTGTTCTCCGCACTGAGTGACACCTGGAATCAATGGCGCCCATGGGTCAATTGAATACAGTCTTTCAAATAAACCCGTTTCTAACAGATACTTGCTAAATGCCGCTGTTTCAACACCGATCTCAGCTCCGATTAAGCCAGTTCTATTCAATAAGTATGGTAATGTTTCTCTACCTTTCATCTTCTTTCTTTTCTTCAACTAGTTCGATTTGGTTTTCTTCCTTGATTAATTGACATTCAGCGCAACAGTTTCCAGTACCATGCTGGATGGTTTGGGCTCCTGTAAAAAATGAAAGTAACCCAAGAAAAAATAGGCTAAGTGTTTTCTTCATACTTTATATATCAATAATTGTAGATGAGGCCTAGGCTTAGAATGTCGTTCGAGTTGCTAACTCCTTTAAGATTAAAGGACTCGTAATTACCATAAGAATTGACATTAAAGGCTAGTCTCTTTACAATAGGAACAGATATCTTTAAGTCGTAAGTGTAGTTGTAATTTTGAAAGTCTTGAAATGCTGGCTGATAGAACGCCTCTAGCGCATAATTAACCCTACCTATATTTCCTCCAATCTGAACCCGACCCGAGTGTCTAAGACTTGTAATGTCGAGGTTGGATGCGTATTTAGTATTGACGTAAATTGTAGCGTACGATACGGTTGAATAGAAATCTTTCTTCTTGATAAGATATCGGCCTCCACCTAAAGCAATTTCATATCTAGTATCTATTTTTCTAGATAAAATGCTTGAGAATTGATGATATGCAAAGACGCTCCAATTCTTTTTTAAGTATCTGGGTTGAACTCTAATTGTTAGGTCATTAATGATGACAGTACCGTTTTCAAGAACGTATAAGTATTTAACTAGAGCTAAATTCTCTACACGCTTTCTAGTAATGGAGTATGAGTTGTTAACGTTGGCAGCAATTTGAGATTGCCCGTTTATATCTGAAAAACTACCATTTAGCATAATTGAGGCCTTGTGTCTAGTAGTGTCCTGCCCTAATATGCTAAATGATAGTAATAAGAATGCAATAAAAAATTTCACTTAGAATGTTTCACCTTTTACAGTATCTATCCATTCCGGCTTAATATTGAGTAAGAAATTCACAAATAATTTAATACAATTTTCTACGTCATCTTTGTGAGCCATTTCACAAGTTGAGTGCATATACTTTAATGGAGTTGCAACGATTGCTGTTGGTGTATTCTCTAAGAAGAAAGCCATTGTGTCATTACCATAGCTACCAACCTGTAATTGTAAATCAATCTCTGCCTCTTCAGCAATTTCTCTTAACTTAGAGATAATCATTCTATGATTCTGTGCTGTGAATTCTAGAGTTGGGCCTTTACCACCTTTCACGTCTGAATCTTTCGCCTTGTTCATCTTTGGTGTATTGGTGTTATGACAAACATCATGTACTAGTGCCAAGTCTGCTTTTAAGCTCTTAGCAATCATCTTTGCACCATATAAGCCAACCTCTTCCTGTACCGAGTTAACTACGTATAAATCATAGGGTAGATTTATTTTTAGCTCTGTGATTCTTCTCAAGGCCTCTGCGATGATGTAACCTCCAATCTTATTATCCAATGACCTGCCAACATAGTAGTCTCCAAGTTCACTGAATTGATCGTCAAAGGTAACTACATTACCAACCTCAACTCCAAGCTCTAATACTTTCTCATCGGAATCAACACCTAGGTCAATCCACAATTCATGGTACTCGGGTCCCATTTCGGTGGTGGTCTTTCGGGTATGAATTGCCGGGTGCCCAAAGACTCCTGGCACTTTCTGTCCGGTATGAGTGTGAATTAGGACAGTTTTAGAGGCCGCAATCATGTTATCTGAGCCGCCGTGTCGGGCAACTCTAATAAAGCCTTCTTTTTCAATTTGAGTTACAATCCATGCAATCTCATCACAATGGGCCTCAATCACGACTTTATATGGTATACCCATTCTATGTTGTAAAATAGGTTGAAAACCTTGAACTCTGGCAACTGCAGTGCCATAAGCATCTACCTTAACTTCGTTGGTGAATTGTTTTACATAGTCAACCCAAATTTGCTGACCTTCGGTCTCTTGCGCAACCGGTGAATAGGCATTTAAGTATGCCTTTAGGAACTCATTACTTTTCATATTGATAAAATTTAGTAGGCAATGCTGGATTCGAACCAGCCACCTTCTCGGTATCAGCGAGATGCTCTAACCAAATGAGCTAATTGCCTGAGTAGAAGGTCACCGATGACACCTTCAATGGAGAGATTTAACGTGATTTGTCTTTATTTCAAGTTGCAGGCCTCTCTTATTCACGAACCCGATTCGGTTTTAAGTTTCTTTCTAATCAATTTAATAGTTGAACTGCCGTATTCTATATCTAAATTGAATTCAATGTCTTCTGGCAATAAAGAGTAATGGCAATTATCCTGATTCCATAAGTAACAGATAATGCCCTCCTTAAATTGTTGAAGGTCAGTGACCCTAATCAGTGGCAGATGAACTGTAAAGTTAACAGGTAAGTACTTATCATATAAGCGTTCTCTATACTCTTCTAAAGCTTTCCATATAGTTGGCTCCTGATTTCTTTTCCATTTACTACACAACCAGCTTTCCGTTGCTTCTGCGCTCAACCGTTCATACTCCTTTCTCTCTCCCCATAAGATGGAGTGCACGTTTTCGTTTGGGCAAGCATCGATGCTCAGCGTTGGAGTCTTAATCTGATAAGCCACAAAGAAACCCAGTTGATAGTCAGGGTGCAATAGGTCTAGGTTTTCTCCTGGATTCATAAATAAGTGCATTTCAGTGCTCATAACTTTACATTAATGCGGTTCGTACGGGACTCGAACCCGTGACCTTCGCCGTGACAGGGCGACATTGTAACCAACTCTACTAACGAACCAAACTTAAACAAACTTATTGTACCCGTTGTACATCATAACCAATTTTCATTGGTGGTTACATTTTCGCATTGGGTTAATTACTCCCTGCTTATAGTAACTCTCTGCTGACCTGTATGACTATTCCGGCTTCAACAGGACCATCTTGCATTTTATATACCGAGGGGTTACACCTCAGTCGTCGTTTGTTTTGCTGATTAAAAAGGAATCGAACCTTAAACCTGAGCTCCAATTACGGTCTCTGTGCACCTTTACACCATAATCAATCGTCAGTTTCGAACCTGACATACATAGGGTAATTAAGCCTATGTTTTGTAGTTCTAATGGGAATCGAACCCATCTCGCTAAGTCACTTACTTCAACCAACTACTCCTTATCGTGTACACCTTAGAGCCTTTGCGATTGACCGTCACGTTAGCCCACTCATTGCTTTCGGAGGCGACCTCAACAACTATAGAACCAAATAATGTAACTAACATAGGTGGAACTCAAATCCTCTTACTCTTGTTTCCACGTTACCACATCACATATCACCGAAGGATTATCCGTAATATGTTAGGCTCTCCCGCTAAGGACGTTATGTTAATTACATTGAGCTTCCAGTCGGGTTCGAACCAACGACCTGCTGATTACAAATCAGCTGCTCTACCAACTGAGCTATGGAAGCAATTTAGGAAAGTAGAAGATGGTTCAGTGGACATCTACTTTTATGATTGGCATTACTATGGTGAATACTTCTAAACTCCGATCATGTCAGTCAGCATTCACTCTCGAACTATCGACATAACCATTCCCCAATCAACCTATAATTTATGTACCAGTTCCATACCGACCTATTAGGAACTCTTAGGGTCTCTTAGACAAGGTGCACAACCCATCCGGCTATAATGTGTTCTCAGTTACTTGGCTTCCACCATAGTTAGGAATTATTAAACGGGAATCGAACCCACCTCATCAATGTATGCCTACATCAACTTTCACTGCACATTTGGTACAATACTTTAATAAATAGAGTGCTTTGTCCCTTTCCACTACCGGGCCCTCCTCACCGGACAGCCCAGGTGGGATTCGAACCCACATTCTCTCTAATTATTTTGTAGTCAGGACAGGAATTGAACCTGTATGATGTACTGCTTCACTTCCAAAACGGTTGATTCCCTTGTATGGACGCATCGACACATCTCCTATTTAATCTTATAGTAGCGTCTACCATTCCGCCACCCGACTATGTTTCCTCACCTTGAGATTCTGGATGAGTAGATATTCACAGTTTTTTGCTTTCAAAAACCCAACGCGTCTTACCGCTTAAAAAGTCAACACTTACTGGGAAGGAACCGTGTCCCCGTTCCTTTATTCCCATGAGACCGGCGTTTTATATAGTTAGGATGTCCGGTCCAATACCCTATCCATTGTTAAATGAGTCTTGGATTAAAGACTGCTGAGTACCTCTTACTCATTGTGGTCCAGTATGGGATTCGAACCCATAACGATGCGTAATCTTCTACTTCAACTCATTGTACTTCTGAGTCCGTCACCGCGTCCTGAGAGTCGCGTATACCTCAGTGTATCTACCAATTCTACTAACTGACCATGTTTAAAGATTAACCACACCTATTAAAGAAATCACATCTTCTCTTCCCCAATTGAGGAATTAGTTTCACCCACATAGGCGACTTACGTTAATCTTTTGTAGCCCATCCGGGATTCGAACCCGAGACTTCCCCGTGAAAGGGGGATGACTTAACCGCTTGTCGAATGGGCCATACTTAATTGCTCTCCGGGCTGGATTCGAACCAGCGACCCCATGATTAACAGTCATGTGCTCTAACCGACTGAGCTACCAGAGAATTTAATGGTTACCCTAGATGGATTCGAACCACCGATAACTGCACCAAAAACAGTTGTGTTACCGTTACACCATAGGGTAATACTCTATTTATCCTTTAAAAAAGAGAGACTTCGGGTCTTTCAGGGTTACTGATGATGAGTGCAGGCTTTAAGTCGTACTACTAACCCTTTTTCAAACCTTAACCTCATAAGCTCATCACTACAGCTTCGCTCATCTCTCTTGTACTCATAGTAGGAGTCGAACCTACAAAACCCAGAGCCTAAATCTGGTGTGTCTTCCAGTTCCACCATACGAGCATTTTTTAATCTAACCAATACATCAAAGAACTCTAAATCTTTTAATTATATGTAAATATAACTAAAAGTTTCGACAAATAAAAATCTTTTACCGATTATTTTTTGTCATTGAGGAAGTTACAGGATTCGAACCTGTGGGACTGTTACATCCAACACTTTAGCAAAGTGTCACCATAAGCCACTCGGACAAACTTCCATTGGGGTAAATGATGGGTTACGATCCCACTACCTCTGGCACCACAAACCAGCGCTCTACCGATTGAGCTACACTCACCATTTCACAGTGCACCTTGAAGGATTCGAACCTCCGACCCCTGCTGTGTAAAAGCAGTGCTCTAAACCAACTGAGCTAAAGGTGCATGGAGCTTCATGTAGTTCACAACTGACAAACGTATTGGAGTGCCGATTTACGCTTACGACAGCTTTTAACTGAGAGATCGTAAGATTGTGCATGAAGCATATATTATAATAAAGTTAAAAATTAACAATAAAGCGATTAACTTTATTGTAGCATTTTTAGTTTATTGTGACCCCGAATGGACTCGAACCATTGACCCCCTCATTAAAAGTGAGGTGCTCTAACCAACTGAGCTACGGAGTCTGGTGGAGGTGATAGCGTTTTTAAAGAACCAGAACCACCGTAAAAACTTTTAAAAAGAGCGTAAAAGAAACATCTTACCTAAGACCGCGAATCCATGCAAGACTTAACTACACCAAACACTTTAGTTGCAACTTAAATGTTTGTCACGTTACTACTCATTGGTTTCTTTTACTGCGTCCAGTACTTTATAACGACAATACAGGAATCGAACCTGCTTCCCCGGCCCGTGTGGCCAGCGTGGTGACCAATCCACTAATCGCCGCGCAATTATTACTTTCCGCTTTTCTCTCTGTGACTGTGAGGGGAATCGAACCACGATGACTACTTGATCGATACTTCATCATCTTTAAATTAACCTAGCCCTAAAAGGCACCCAATTTACCGGTGGGCAGTGCTACCGTACACTTACACAATCATGTACTGTGATTCCTGAATGATTCGAACATTCAATCCTCGGTTCGTAGCCGAGAGGTTTATCCGTTAGCCTAAAGAATCAAATGTGGACCCTGTAGGGCTTGAACCTACTTTAATAAATAAGTACCCTTTAATATGGAGTTAATTTCTTTTTGTTTAATAATAATTAGATTTGAAACAACATTCCATTTACATAGATCTCTTTCTCGTTCATATCCTTTAACTTCAATATACATATCTAAATCTATTAAATAGAAATCTGGAAAATATTGATGTTGTGAATTGTTCCATGTATATTCAAAGGGTTTAATATCATTAGTCCATTTAATTTCATTTGAATCTAAATATTCGGCAACTATAAGTTCCCATGTACCTTTTAATTTGAATCCGTTATATTCATATATTTTAGCTCTACCAGATACGTTTGAAGATGAATATGATTCAGGATATTTTTTAACAGCCTCTTGCATAGATTTAGATATATTTAGTCTATGTTGTTCTGACAATTTTTTACCTGTCAATATTTTACTAATTTTATTTTTAGTATCTTCAGACATTTTAACTCCATTTATATACTGATTAGTTCCTTTTTTACCATACGACGGATGATTTTCTTTCTTTGCGTTTGGATTTTTAGGACATAATCTTTCATGTGAAGCTAGACCAAGTGGTTTAGTTTCTTTTTTGCAAAACTTACATTTATATTCTTTCATATTATATATATCTATGAAAATTAAGTAAGTTGCTCTAACCATTTAATTAATGTGGACCCTACAGGGTTCGAACCTGTGACCTTCGCTTTATGAGAGCGTTGCTACTAACCAACTGAGCTAAGAGTCCTGGCCTTTTTTGGGGTTTTTGATTTATAGAACCCAAGGACAGAACGACCTATAAAACTATTTGCACGAGTGGAGAGATTCGAACTCCCATCGACGGTTTTGGAGACCGGAATGCTACCATTGCACCACACTCGTATTTAAAGTATTAGGTTGGACTCGAACCAACGGCGATCGTCTTATTCCCAGCTTTTTGGCCCTTAACCATGAGGGGACGCCAGTCTTACCACTGAATTACTAATACTTATAAATTTGACTACTATCTGACTCCTTTCGAACTTTCGGGGCTCGTATCATTCAATAATAGTAGTCCAAGGCTGTAGGAGCTCATCTGTACACTTAGGCTTTTGTCTTCTCGATTCCGGAATCTTACGACCGTAGCGTCACCTTGTTTGTGGGAGTGGAGGGATTCGAACCCCCAATGTCGAAAGACCACGGATTTACAGTCCGCTAAGCAACCGTTGCTCAACACTCCCGGTTCCAATTTTGATGGGCTCATACGGATAACTTTTTAAGGTTAACCAGCACTTGAGATTGGGAACTCCTTGTAGTCAGGACCCGATTCGAACGAGTATTTGTATATGTTTGTGACCTCGACTGCCGTTGTATCCTCAAACTAAATCACCTGCCGATGTGCGTCTACCATTCCGCCACCTGACCGTATTTTCGTCTTTTCCTTACCGCTTATTTAACACATTGCCAGTCCGAGGTTACTATCGGATGCTTACCAACATAGGTTGGAGCGTTAAATACGTTGAGCAGGTAGAGAGAATCGAACTCTCATCTCCAGCTTGGAAGGCTAGAGTAATAAGCCATTATACGATACCTGCTTGTTTTACCAATATGTCAAAGAACTGTCTTATTTTTTAAGATAGGTAAATCTAACAATAATTCCCGAATAAAAAAAATATTTGTTGAATTATTTTTAAAATATTTTTAAGTAGAGTAGGCAGGACTCGAAACTGCAACCTCACGCACCCAAAACGTGTAATCTAGCAATTGATATACTACTCTATGTTGTTGCGGGACCGGGACTCGAACCCGGAACCTCGGCTTATGAGACCGATGAGATAACCATTTTCTACGCATCCCGCAATATGGTGGACCAGGCAGGATTCGAACCTGCGACACCTAGATCTTCAGTCTAGTGCTCTACCAGCTGAGCTACTGGTCCGGAATCGTCTTATTCATCTCCTTTATTCGACGTAATCCTGCTCATCTCCCGGATGTGTGTGTTTGTGGAGACAGGATGTAGAGTACAAGGCCAGAATCGAACTGACTCCGTGGGATTTGCAGTCCCACTGGCCTCCAAGACCATCTCGTACTTTTTTACCAATATGTCAAAGAACTCTAAATTTTACAAACAAAAAAAGCCCGATTAAAAATCGGGCTCTTAGTTATATTCTACGTGAATTCAATCACAAAAAACTTATCAACTCTGGAGCCCGGACATACGATCGACCGTCATCGGTTCATTGCTAAACCAATAATTGTTTTTCGTAATATGTAGGCAAATTTGTTGCATTGTTAGTTTTTATTTAACTGTTATACTTTTATATATCTGTTTGTTTCAAAAATATTTTAATTTTTTTATAAATCGTCGATTATGCTACCTTCTCCAAATATTTTTTCAAGTTCAGGTTTTAATCTCTTGTATAAGAATGCATAAGGATTTAACATAAACTCAGGTGTCATTATATTGATTGCATGCTTTTCAACAACCTTCGCGTTTACAAGAACTCTCTTTTTACAAGGCACTTGTTTTGTGGCTTGAACCGGATTTCCATCATCATCAAAGTCAACGTAGGGCATCTCAACAAAAGAATCTTGCATCTCGTAGAATTCTTCCATTACATTTTCTTTATCTCCTAAAGGAAACCAGAATCCATAGGTTGCAACTCTAAACGCGTCAACTAAAGGTTCAGGCATTACGAACGGTTCTCCTCCAATAATAGCATCAGCGTCTATTTCTATTGGAAAGTTCTCGGGCTTAACGTCCTCTAGTTCATGTTCGTATGAAGTTCTAGAATAACCCATTGTGTAGCCTTCAGCTGCTTCCTTGCTTTCAAAATATTGAATCATTGCATAAGCAGTTCCCGGAAAACGTTCAACACTGTATTGTTGAATTCTTGCGTAAAAATTATCGACAGAGATGCTATCTCTTACGTAACTTTTATTAATAATAAATCCCATATAAAATTTTAATTAAGTGAATACTATGTCCAATAAGCGTATACTGTATTCGTAGAGGCTAAATTAGCCCATGAATAAGGATTAGCTGTGCTAATTACTGCTCCACCTTGAGATGGAATCCATCCTGAGAAAGTTCCATTGTATAGTGAAGTTGTAACAGACACCGTCGCTGTTGTAGAAGTTGCAGTATCCATATATACTGGATATCCATCGGCTGCTACTGGTGTTCTTGTAACCACTGAACCGGTTGCGGTAGGAATAATAATACTACCTGAGTTCCATGAAATTACGCCCCAGTTAACACCAATTGCGCAAGTTCCTGTTAAACGAGTACTGTTTGCACCAGTGGCTCCTAAGTTATAAAAAGTTTTATTTCTATAATACGAACCAATACCAATGTTAGTCGTAACTCTTGGATATCTGTATTGAGTTGCATTTCTGTACATTTGTCCAGGCGTAATGTTAACTGGTACTTGAACTGAAATGTTTGATGCGCCTACTGTAAATACTGTACCGCTTATACTTAAGCCTGAAGCCATATTAAATCAAATATTATTTTACTTATATATCCAGTTAAAAATCTGGATTTGTTATTCTGATGTCATAATCGGTAAAATTCTTGAACTGCTCTTCGTCAGCTTCTAATCTTCTCCATTTTAAATCATCAACATCTTGCCTGGCTCCTAATCTTTCAATTCTAGTTTCTCTGTCAATATCTACATATATGACGAAGCATTGCTTTCTGATCTCTTCGGATAACATCGCAAGTCCTTCAACGTTAAGAATCATTACTTCACACTCGTCAAAAACATCCTTTGTCATACCGTAATACCAACCATTAAATTGCTGGTACTCGATCATCTCACCGCGTTCAACCATTGCTAAGAAATCTTCTTCTGTTGTAAACAAGTAATCTACACCATGGACCTCTCCATCTTTAACTCTCGGTGGCCTGGTTGTGTAGCTTACACCGTACTTAGCGCCCTGTTGCATCATTCTCTTACGTAAATAATCCTTGCCTGACGCTGCTTTTCCTACAATTACTATTTTCATTTTCTTGAGTTTATCCAGTCTATTAAATTCATTTCAGGTTTCCATTCTAATTTCTCTTGTGTATCTGATGGAAATTCTTCGCTTGTAAATCTCTCACCTCTTCTCTCTGGAATCAATTTCCATTCAGTGCCAAACATTTCAGCTACGTCAATAATAGTTACATTTATACCACTTCTTAAATGCCACTCTCCTTGTAAACCTTTTGTCGCAGCTTTAACAACACCATTCACTACATCTGATACGTGTGTAAAATCTCTGCTTTGTGTTCCAGGCGTAACAACCGTTAGGGCTTCACCATTACGAAGTTGTCTCTCGAAGATACCTATCACTGTTGCATAATCTCCTGTTGTAATTTGACCAGGACCATACACATTAAAGAAGTAGCAAATCTCATACTTTAAGCCATACCATTCTGAGTAGTTCTTAATTAATTCAATCATCTTTGACTTCATCCAAGAGTATGGTGATAGATTCTCGTCCTTACCACCGTTCCCAAACTTTGAAGAAGAAGCAGAATAGATTAATTTCGCTTGCCACTTTCTACACATCTCTAACACCTTTGGTGTACCGTATAGAATGGTCTTCTCTACATATTTAATATCGTCGAAAGACTTTACAATTCTAGAGTATTCACCAAAGTGAAAGACAGTGTCAAACGTTTCATCTCCTAAGAGCTCGTCAATTTCCCAAGTTGCTCCTACAACATATCTAACTCCTTCGGTATGATTCTCCTGTTTACCTGTGAAGTAATTATCCAAGCTGGTAATTTTAACATTGGGATAAAGCTGCTTTAGCTTTTTAATTAGATTAGAGCCAACAAAACCGGCTCCACCCGTTACAAGTACATTGTTCATTATATTGTTTCTTTTTGTAAGTTTATCACTGCTCTACCTTCTTGCTGTTCCCAATCTCTGTCTTGTCTAACTCTCTCGTTGGTGTCAATTGCTCCATCAATAGTGCTAACCTGTAAGCCATTAATCTTTGCTACGTATTTAAGGGCCTGCATATCTTTAGGGAAACAGTGACCTCCAAATCCTCTGTCACCATCCGGGCCTGGAACCTGCCAGTGTGAGGTACCCATTCTCTTGTCCAGTTTAACGGCTTCAATCACCTCTTGCCAGTTAGCTCCTTCAGCTTTACATAGGTCATACATCTCATTTGCAAAGCTAACCTTAACAGCTAGAAAACAGTTGCTGACATATTTTACCATCTCAGCTGATGTTGAATCCTGTTCGATGATAGTAGCATTAGGAAATGCGTACTGATATAATTCTGCAATATATTCACTTGTCGACGCATCATTTGCACCAACGATAATTCTATCTTGTGTTAAAAAATCATTAACAGCATTTGCTTCTGTCAAGAACTCAGGATTGAAAGCTACTCTTAATTTAGTAGTTGAATTATTTAGCCTTAAGGTTGTTCCGGGTGGAATAGTAGATTTAATGACTGCGATCGTAGGTTTATTCATTGATCTAGCAAAATAGTCTAAGTCTTTAATTACCGATTCAACGATGCCAGTATAGGCCTCTCCCGTTTCAGAGTTCATTGGTGTTGGAACACAAACAAAAATAACATGACACTCTTTCACGATTTCCAAGAGTGTTGAATTAGACTTATCTGCTTGATATTTGTCGTAGGTTAAAATATTAAAGTGAGACTTTAATCCTTGATTAACAGCGTTACCTACAAAACCCTGTCCAATAATACCGATGTTTTTGTTCATATAGAGATAAAGTTAAAAAGGAGTCTCTCAACTCCTTTTGTTATACTTTATATATGCGTTTTGTTTCAGTGCTATAATGAATCTGAAATGTTCTGTAAGACATCTAACTCGCTTACAAAGACGTTGTTTTGAATCTTATTACAGTCCTCACTGATACGCTGATTCACTAGCTCGATTAAAGGTTTAATCATGTTCATCTCGAAATAACGTACAAGATACAATTCTTTATTTGTAATCTTGATGCAATTTCCTGTTAGAACGATGAAGTAGCCATTGATTTCGTTCTTGATATAGAACTGTCCTGCTTCTTGGCCTGGAGCTGCAACTAAAATCGAATCCTGATTGCTGCACATCTTTTCTACGATACCGTAGATTAAAGTTTGCTCGGCATCCATTTCCTTTTGCGTCCTTTTGAAAAGACCAGTAATCAAATCTAAATTTACTTTCATACTTATTTTGTTTGGTTATGGAGTAAATTTAACCAAAATTCCCGACAAATAAAAATATTTTATAAAATATTTGTTCTAATTCTAGGTTTAGTATCGTCAATTGCATGTAGAAATAGTATCTGCTTTGAGAATTCGTCTACGTCAAAGCCCCTGATTGTAAATTCTTTCTGATATACGTAAAATCCATTGGGCTGAATACCATTCATTGCTACCATTAAGTCGTACTCTAGAAACTCGTTTGGTAGCATTTCAATCCATTGCTTCAACTCTTTTAATTTAACGGCCTTATACGCCGATTCTACTGGTTCTAAATTTTCCATTCTTCTTAATAATCTATTTCATCATAATTTGATTCCCAATCTGTCAATATGAATTCGAGTCCGATGTGAGAAATACGACCCAGCTTATCCTTAAAAACTGTTGCCTTCAAACCACCCGATGAAGAGATATACGGGCAATTCTCATCAATATCCGAGTGTTCAATTGATAAAGCTTCGGCAATTGCGTTTTTCATTCTAGCTCGAGCCATCTCCTTGATATGTTCAATGGATGGAACTCTAGTAGGAGCGTTTTCTAGCTCTTCGTAGCTCTTAAACCCGCCTTCGGGTGCATCGACCCACTTCCAATTCAACTCCTGCATTACATAGTGAACCTTATTAAAATCAAAGTTGTCTATTATATCTCGTATCATTTCCCTAAGGCCGAGAATAGGCTGTGGATTCTCTTCAATATTTTTATACTCATTGCCTAATAAAATCTTGGCTAACCACTTTTTCATTATCTTCTTGGTTTAATTGGTTTAACTGGCACTGGAGCCCAATACATTCTGTTTGATTTACGCAAATTTAAAATTGGTCTATTCACGTTTCTGTGTATTATGAGACCTCCGTGTGAAGGATATGCAATTGGTGTAATTACACAGCTCTGTAGCGTTAGAACAAATAACGCGATGAACAATATTAATTTTCTCATACGGTCTTTAAATTTACAATGTGACTAGAGTGATGTGTTTTTAAACCTAAACCATCTACAATGGTAATACCTAATTTATCACACACTTGTTTCTCTGGAATTTCATCAGCAAATCTATCTCCTCCTTTAGTAAAAATCACTTCTGCCTCAGGGTCTATCAGCTTTATATAATTGTGGACCTGCTCAATTGAACGACAAACCGTGGGGTCTTGGTCAATTGAAATGACAGCATTATCCACATATCTAATTGCCTTAATTACGGTAACTCTAAAATCTTCGTCCTGAAAAGATTCAACTCCTCTTTTTAACTTAGCCTGTTGGTCGTTATTAACAATAACCCAAAGTTGATCTGCCAGCTCCTTTGAAAGTTTCAAACATTCGATGTGTCCTGGATGTATGGGATTAGCATACATTGATGTAATTGCGTGCTTCATACTGATTATATGTTATTTAATCTATTTGTTTCAGCTGTTCTAGAATACATACCAGCCTGTTAAAATATATTTTGTTTTGCTCTCGGACACTATGCCTCGATGAGAGTGGGTCCAGTCAGACGGCCAAATCAATAGTTTACCAGCTTCTGCCTCTTCTGTATGATTTTGGTGTTGAAATTCAGTGCCTCCTTGTTCTAAATCATTTAAATAAATCATCCAAGCTAAAACTCTATTTAAATTTTGTGGATTAGTACTTCTTTCTGAATGCCATGCATAAAATCCTTCTCCAGGTTCATACTTTTGCATATTGAATGGACCGGCTGCCAATCTGTCTACATAGTTTAAGCCTGGATATGAAGGAGCATAAGTTTCTCGAAGATATTGATTTAATTTTATTATTAAATTGTTTGCCAACTCCTGCCAATGCATTCTAGTGATCGGATTTTCCATCATTGTAGGATAAAATGAAATCTGTGAAGACCTTTTAATCTCTTCTGGTAAAGATGATTTATATTTCAAATCAGATTTTTCAAAGGTGTCAACGTATAGTTTGCACTCTTCTTTACTTAAAAAGTTATCTTTTCGCTGTATAAACTGCATTGTTTATGATTTAGTGTGATAAGGATTTGTTTCTTCCCAATTTTCATTAATGTGTTTAATGATAGTCTCGGCTATTCTTCTATTTCCAGAGTCTCCGGGATGTCCATCGTTCGGGTGATAACTTGGATGATTAAAGTATTGTTCTTCGTGCATAATAGCAACCTCTTCATATAAACACCATCTACCAAGAGATACATTTTTAGTAGGGTCTTTAACTTCATACTTAACATCGTGATAAGGCTCCTTAACCGGAAACAGTGGGATGTGTGAGTAATGCTCTTCTGGAATTATATTAGTCCATGTTTGGTCTAAGAACAGGAATATGAATTCAATTCCTACAGTTTCTTTTAAATAGTTCAATAAATTCCAGACCCTCCAATAATGATAGAACATCTGTGAATCAGCCCATATATTAGAGAATTGCCAAATGCTTAAAAAGTCCTCATCGGTCTTGTCTATCTTCATAAACTCTCTAAGATATTTTAGATTGTGAAGATTCTCGTTCTGAGTTGATCTAGATAACATTGCAGTAGTTAAGTAGTAGTTGTTTGGCATTACTGAGATTCTAAAATGCTCTGTGAATTGAAATACTATCAAGTCTCCTTTTTTAAATTCATGCAAACACCCTAACATTCTATGATATGCTTCATGATATTCGGAACCCCCTGAACCCCATGATTCATATTTTGAATCGTAATGCTTTGCTAAAATATCTAACCAGAAATTTTCAGTCGGCACTAATTGCTGAGTGCTAAATGAACAACCGTACGAATAAATCATAATACTTCTATGAATTTAAATTTTCCGTTAATTACACCTGATGTAATGTATGGATAATTCAATCCACCTGGCGCAACTAAAATATCTCCTCTATCCAATTTAACCTTTACCTGTTGTAGAGGAAAATAGATATGCGCATCGAATTCGTGTGATGGGCTTACTCCAATATGATAGATGAATCTATCCATGTTTCCATTAATTTTAGCAAAATTACCCTCATATGTGCTGTTGGCTCTATGTAACATTACGGCTGAACCCCATCCCAAATTAGTTGTATATCTTTCTCTTAGAACATGTTTATAGCCGCCTGTTTTTTCATAGTGCTCATTATCTAGATAATACTTCCATCTAATATCCTTTAAATCTGGTCTATCAGGATGTCTGTATTCTAGTAGATAGTCGAACATTGCTGGCTCTATTTTATCTTTAATGTGATTAGAAACATTATCGAGTGTTGATTTATCTAGAACTGCGTTCCAGTAAAAATCATTTACTTGCGCATCATCAAAATATGAATCCAATTCTTTCATTAAGGATTTATGAATGCCTCCCTTGAATAAGAGTATGCTGGTTTCTAAAATTTCCATCATTAAAAGTTTTTATAGTTAAATGGGTCTTGTTTTTGATACTGATCCATTGCCTTCTTAAAAGCAGCTTTCTTTTTTCTTTCTGCTAGTTTTACTTTAATCCATGAAATAAGTTTCTTTATCATAGTCTTTTTGTTATATAAAAATTATTAATAATCAATGCATCCATTTCGCAGTCTAAGAATCTTTCAACCGCTTGAAACGGTGTCATTGTAATAGTCTGGTCTTTAAAATTAAATGAGGTGTTTAAACATATTGGAAAGCCTCCACTAACCTGTCCTAATTTAGTAAGCAATTTAAAATATTTTTCATTCTGCTTTTTATTAACGGTTTGAACTCTTGCGCTTCCATCAACATGCGTAATCGCTGGAAAATCAAAGCCTGTATTTACTTTCGTAACCTGATTCATATAAGGAACTGATTCCTTTATTTCAAAAAAGGCGCTTGCCTCACTTTCTACACATGATGGAGCAAAAGGTCTAAAGCCTTCTCTCTTTTTTATTACTCTATTTAATCTATCCTTCGTATCTTTACCCAACGGCGAGGCCAGGATTGACCTATTACCAAGGGCCCGGGCTCCAAATTCCATTCTGCCCTGAAACCAGCCTATTACATTGCCAGCATGAATAGAACTTGCAACTTTATCAATTAATTCATCTTCTTCATATTGAATCCATTCTATTTTGTTTTCCCAACTTTGCAAATATGAATACACGTCATCGTCATCGAACACAGGTCCTAAATATGGATTTGTATTTTTACATCTAGGGCCATGGTAATTTGCTAGGCATGCGCCAATACAAGAGCCCGAATCTGATGGAGCAAAAGGAACCCATACGTGATCAAACACCTCGTACGCTCTATTATTTGCAACTCCATTATAGGCGCAGCCACCACTTAAGCAAACATTATCGCGTCCAGTAATCTGCTTTGCTGCTTTCAACACATGTAAGAAAACTGTCTCGTAAGTTTTTTGAAGAGCGTGGGCTAAGTCCTTATGGTCCTGCGTTATATCTTCTCCTTTAAGTCTTACTGGCAATTGTAAGTACTCGCATAAAGATTCTTTAAACATGATGGTGTCAGAATAGCCCCATGTAAAATGCGTCTGATCAATTTCAAACTTACCATTAGGTAATAAATTAATTAGATTTAATAACAGGTTCTGGTACTTTGTTGGGTCTCCGTATGGAGCCAAGCCCATCACCTTATATTCACCTTCATTGGGTTGAAATCCTAGAAAGGCTGTAATTGTAGAATACAACATGCCAATTGAGTGAGGAAAATTAACCTGAAATATCTTTGTTAACTGTGCTCCGTCTCCTCTATAAATTGTAGTTGTGGCCCATTCTCCAACACCGTCAATTGAAACTACTGCTGCGTGATTATAAGAGGATGTAAAATATGAAAAGGCGGCGTGGCTTTCATGATGATTTGCGTATTGTATTTCACCAGTATACCCTAATTCCGATTTTAGCAACAGTGGAATGTTTCCCTCAATAAAGTGTCTCTTTAAGAACTTGAATCTATTCCATAAAGACTTAAAGAAGAATCTGTTAAAGATTGAAATCACTCTATCCTTTTTAAGGGTTGGATTTTCATACCAACAAACTTGGTCTATATCTTTAATTGTAAGATTTAGGTCTGATAACATCCAATTGATCGAGTTAATTGGAAAGGACTGGTCGTGTTTTACTCCAGTAAATCTTTCTTCTTCAACCGCTCTTAAAACTTTACCGTTTTTAAGAATGCAGGCCGCTGCGTCATGATAAAAAGCAGAAATACCTAACTGTATCATATATTAAAATCGTCCTTTAGCTGTGCGTAATATTGACCAGCTATTATTTTATTTCCTAATAAACATGCATGAAAATCATCAACCTCACCTTTCGTCCAATCTCTGATAGTCAATTTATTCACATCTAAATATGTATGAATAGAACTATATTTCATTATATCGTCATGTAAATATAACGCGTTATCTTTTACGATCTGCTCCTCTGCTAAGTATGGGTCCGGAAACATTTCACCAAAATGCCTAAAATGAAAACCTTTATATTTCATTTTACACATATAATTAAGCATGTCGTGTGAAGTCTTATCAATAAATTTAATTGGGTCCATAAATTGATTCATCCATTCTTCCATTAGTGGCTCATGCTTATCTAGTGTCTCACTAATAACTGCTTCATCTTTCCAGTATTGGCCTGTGTGAAGTGATGCGAAGAATTTTTCTTTTCTTCTACCGTATTCCCAATTACATACAACATATTGCTGTAAATCATTACACCAAAATTCGCTTCTACCGAGTCCAGATATTTCCAATAGGAACAAGGTTCTTGGCGCCTTTAGTGGATTTTTTGCAATCCATTCATTTGTCATTCTAATTAAATAATCGTGTCCAGCACCTGGCATTGCTAAGTTTATAACCTTAACATCGTCCCTAACTAGTCTTTGTAGATATCCTGGCCAAGAACAATAAAACATACTTGCTGGAATAACGTCCTCTGTATGCTTTTGAATGATTGGCCTATTTCTATTAGTTTCTTCATATCCTCCACCAGCGGTGAACGAAGTTCCTACTGCGACAATGTATCTTATATTATGCATGTGTATTATCAATATGCTTAATTAATATATCTGCGATAGCTTGATGTCCTTTTACGCTTGGGTGTCCATCTATCTCTGAAATCCTTAATTCATTTTCTTTGCAAAATGAAAGAAGTCCAACATTCTGACTTCCATCTTCTAGGCAATAATGCTCACTTGAAATTTTACAAGGAACTGGAAATAAAGGTATGTTTGTGTAGTGCTCATCTGGAATCACATTAGCCCAAGTGTGATCTAAAAATAAGATAATGAATTCAATTCCCACCTTCTTTTTAAGATAAGATAAAATGTTCCAAACATTCCAATAACTATGAAACGTTTGAGCATGGGCCCATTGATTTGCAAAATTAAATAGGGCTAAATACTCCTCATCCGTCTTATCTATATTAACGACCTTTCTCAAGAACTCTATATTCTCCAGAGTTTCCTTCGTAGTATCCCTTTTAATGCCGGCTGTTGTCAAATAATAATTTTTGTATCTTAATCCTATTCGATGGTGGTCTGAAAACTGAAAGATGACAAGGTCTCCTTTTTTAAAGTCTTTCATTGAAAAAATAAGACGATGATAAGCCTCATGGTGTTCTCCTCCACCCGTACCCCATGATTCAAATTTAGAATTTAGGTGAGTGCCAAGTTTATTTAACCAAAAATCTTCTTTACCGACAACGTAATCTGTGCTAAAGGAGCAGCCATAGGAATAAATCATAACGCTTCTATGAATTTAAATTTCCCGCTTATTATGTCTATTTGATAAGGGTGTGTTATTCCAGCTGGGAAAACTACAATATCGTTTTTCCATAATTTAATTTGTTGCTTCTGTATTGGAAATCTTAACCAAGTATCGTGGTCTCTGTCCTCTGAAATATTTATAATGACGCCAAACTTGTTTAGGTGTCCCTTCCATTCTACAAAATTACCAAAATAGACTAAAGTGCCTCTGTGCAATTCTCTAGCGCTTACCTGTTCAATTTGAATTCTATTGTGTTGCTTAAGGCTATTGCTAAATTCTTTATTCTTATTATAGAATTCAACGTCAGTGTTGAAACACCCACTGTAATCCAATAAATCGGGTCGAGTTTCTTCTTTTAGGTCGAGCAAATATGAGTGAATTTTAGATTCAACTAATTCTTCAAGATGCTTATTAATCAAATTAATATGGTGTGCTTCTATGGATTCGGTGAATTGATCTCTATTAACTGGAACCTCATCAAAGATAGAATACAATGACTTATTCAACTCCTTTTTTAGGGAGTTTTTAAATAAAAAAATATCATTACCTAGAATTTCCATCAAACTTATCTGTATAAAAATTATTGAATCCTGGGGCTAAAGTTGACATATTAATAGTAGAATAAACATTCAACCAGATTCTCCTTGGATTTATACTTCTATTTATTCCTGATTTATGAACTGTATTTCCATCCCAAATCATCATATCTCCGGCCTTCGGCAGTGGAGTCGACCAATTCCCGGTGTTAGGATTCTGTAATGAAATAGGCCCGTTCTCTATTGTAAAATCATCTAGAATCCAGGCACATGTGATAGTTTTAAAGTGTCCTTTTAGAGCGGCTTCTGGGTCAGGCCCATATTGATTATCGTAATGCGGAGAAAACTCAAACTCCTCATTTGGTAACTTAACTACAATCTGATCGTTGAACAAGAATGGAGCTGCCTCGAGATACTTGCTAGCAATCTGGTGCATAAAACAAGAGGTGTACATGTTATATAGCTCCTCACTTAACATACCCGCCATGTCAATTCCAGACCAGTAGAATGGAGCGCCAAAGTCCTTTTCTGCACCAATTAAACCCTGATCTATCAGATACCGCTTTAGTTCAATAGTAACTCTCTTTGCAGTTTCTAAATAGTCAATTGGGATAATATTCTGAAGAATGATGTAGCCCTCTTCCTTAAATTTTGCTAGTTCTGACATGCTTTATTTTCTACTAAAACCATATCTGCTTCTATTCGAGAAATAATTTAATACTCCTAGTGCTAAAAATATGCCAACAACTACTCCTATTTTATAGGCTATCATTTGCTTTTAGATTTAGAAGGATTTTTTAACTGAATCAATTCGTTCTCTAAGAGACTTACTTTAGTTAGAGCTTTGATCGCAACTGTAAAAGAAAACATTGAGATGCAAATGATAGCTGCGACCGTTAAAATTGTTAATGCAAATACTAATAATTCCATGTGTTTTATTTAATTAGATAAAGGTGCTTTAATTCCTGAGTGTGAATCGTAACCTATGAGGTTAAATGAATCTGGTCTGTATGACATAATCTTCTCATTGAAGTTTTTTGGCCTTACATGTTCTTTAACTTTTTCATGTTGATACCAATTTCTCTCTGTGATTTCTATCCTAGGTAGCTTATAAGGCTTGCGCAGAATTTGCATTTTAGCCTGTTCAAGATGATTCTTATACAAATGAACATCACCTAAATTACCAATCAATTCATCGGGTATCATATTCACTTCCTTTGCTATGATTTCTAATAACAAACCATACGATGCAATATTGAATGGTAAACCTAAGAATGTATCTACTGAACGTTGATTCCACATTAAAGAGATTGCTCTGGTTGGAACATTATCTTCGTCCATCATATCTAAGCCATTGATTTTGCCCCATGCGTTTCCGCCTCCTTCTTCCCATGTCTTATCACTACCAGTATATAGCTTATACCTTTCATCGAATGTTAGCTCTCTTGTGTAAACTTGAAATCCATAATGACAAGGTGGAAGAACCATGTTATGCAATTCACTCACATTCCAAGCTGAGACCATCAATCTTCTTGAATCAGGATTTGTTTTGAGTTCATTGATTAAATTTTGGATTTGGTCTATTTGATTCCATGTTATTATTCTTGTTCCATTTTCATCCTTTTCACCAATCATACCATCTTGACTTCTCCAATTTCTCCATTGTTTACCATAGATTGGTCCTAATTCACCCCATTTCTTTGCAAACTCATCATCTGTTTTGATTTTGTCAATGAATTCTTCTTTTGTATAGTGTCTACAAGTAGCACCTATACCAGTACCGTCTTCTGAAATTTCTATTATTTTACACCATCTAGTCTCTGTTAAGTTTTTATTCATATAAGTTTGATAGTTCTTATATGCGTCACCATCCCAAATGTGACAATCGTAATCCAATAAGAATTTGATGTTAGTGTCGCCTCTTAGAAACCATATTAGCTCTGCTACAACTAACTTAAACGGCATCTTCTTTGTTGTTAACAATGGAAAACCTTCGCTCATCTTGTGGCGAATTTGACGACCAAAGACTGAAACTGTACCAGTTCCTGTTCTATCAGACTTCTTTACGCCATTCTGTAAAATGTCCTGTAATAATTGCTGATACTGCTTATCTATGTTATTCATATTAGAGTGAATCTTTAGTGCCTAATGTGTGTGATTTTTTTGTTCGATTGTGTTCTAACTCATAGATGATCTGCTCATAGATCTGTTCCTTATGATCGCATCCATCTATATACAGCCTAAGCTCATTTCTAAGAGAATCGTTCTCATGCTTTAATGAATCTAGAATCGATTCATACCGTTTATTGCTGTACTTATTTGTTGGAGTTATTGTTCGAGGATAGAAGACAAATTCTTTACTTGAAGTCGTAGATGTAATTGATGTGAAATAAAGTACGGCACTAAACAGTATGCCAATACTGACACCTATGCCGCCGGTAATTAGCATATCCATGCTAGATGTTCCAAAAAAGTTAAAAAAATTTTTCATCGCTTATGAGTTGTCTTCTACCCAGATTTCTAAATCCTCAGATAGAGGACTAGTCTTTCCTGGAATATAATTAGGGTTTGGGGCTGTCTTCCACTTCATGCCACATCTAGTACACTTGCAGCGATTTGGAGCCCAGCCAAAGTTATAAGAATACTTGTGACCTATGACCTGGCATATCCACCCTTTAATTACATTGTGCCACATCTGTAAACAATTAAATATGTTATTATTCCTACAATAAAGCAAATAGCCGGAGTCTGTAATTCTTCTTTAATCTTTTTCATTTTATTTCTTCGTATGCTTTAACAGAAGGTAAACCACTATACTCGCAGTTTAATTCTTCTCTGTGTTGTTTTAATATTTCTTTAATGCTCTCGTCAAAATAAACACCATCGGACTCCATATCCGCAATATTTCTTTGCATTGCATTATATACTACTATTTTTTCGGGCTTAGTCATCGTCTTATTACTGGTTAAATTAGCAACAAAATTAACTAGGCCTGCTCTTGGTCCGGTTTCTTCTGAGAATTTATATGGATTTGTATCCATTACTCTAAATTCACGATATACTGTAATAGAGAATACTGCAAACAACGTTGTTATGACTGATGTCAAAATTATGATTTGATTATCCATTACTTTTGTGTTTTAGAGTTTAAATAATTCAACAAACCTAGAATAGTAGGAGGCCAAAGACCTATAAAGATAGCTTTATTAACGTCCTTTTCGACAAGGAATTGATATTCGCTAAAAAAGATTATGGCAATAGTACTTACTAAGATCAGTAATTCAGACGTTTTAAACTTGTTCATTGTAAATTATTAAGTAGATGATTTATCTATTATACTAAGAATTTACCGATTGTTTATTGATGGGTATTGGTTTGCCGTTAATAACTCTAACAAAGGTCATGTTAGTTTTGAACACTCTTTCTATGGAAGCGTTCACCGGATCGTAAATATTTACGACTACTGCAAAGGTTGCGGAAGTGGTACCAGTCTTGATTATGCCGGCATTGATTTGTAGTAAGGCTCCCTCTTTCACTTCTCTCTCGAATTTAAGAGAGTCAATACTAAGAGTCACCATTTCTCTATTTTGTAGAATTAACATTGCGTATGCTGCCACTGCCTCGTCAACCCAGGCCAGTAACTCACCTCCGAATAGGTTTCCATTGGAGCCCAGATCCATTCTCTTAACGATCTTTGTAGCTAGTAGTTGCATGCTGCACTTGTTAAATTAAAAAAGCTCTACCATTAATGATAGAGCTTTGTAGCCCCAGAGAGAATCGAACTCCCAAGTCATCCTTAGAAGGGACGCATTATATCCGTTTAATTATAGGGCCGGATTTTAAAAAATAATGTAACGTCTGTACGGTTTGTGTCGAATCCGCTTCTTTATACAAGCCTCAAACGTTTCCATTTCATACTTAGCGTCTGTTCCGTCACTTATTTCTAAGTCGTTACATCGTACTCCGGGCCGGAATCGAACCGGCACTCCTTACAGGAACAAGATTTTAAGTCTTGCGTGTCTACCTATTCCACCACCGAAGCATTTCATTAATTTAAAGAACTCAGTAACTCTCTTGTTACTATATTTATACTCTTTACTTGAGCTTTGTTTCACTTCTAGTATGAAACTGCACACCATTGTTTTGCCTGTATTAAAAATTTAAGAGCTTTTTTGCATAGCGTGTCATCTTCTAAGACAGGATTCTGTAAGTCATCTTCTAGTATGGCCTTAATCATTTCTCCTCCTGGGTAACCTACTCCATCTCTTGTCATCAAGATAGAAGTTACTATACTTGAGATATGTTGCACCTCCTCGGGTAAAAAATGGACCCCTGGAATAGTGAAACTTAGGTTCTCTTCTGTATATTTTAAGGCTGTCTTGTTATAGGCCTCAATCTGCTTTTCTAGATTCATTAGATATTTATCTTACTTTCGCAAAGATTTTAATCATTATCAGTATCTAAGGCCATTTTTGCTGCCATATCTAGTAACACTTCTTTCTTAATCTCTAGCTCTAAGATTAAGTTGATGCTCTCCTTTGCTTCACGAATAGAGTGAATATCATCTAATCTGCCTAAACTGTTTAATCGCTTATACTGTTTATTCTGTGTATCATTTACGTGAGCTAATTTCTCAAGAGTCATTTTTAAGGCGCTAGCGTTAATTAATGGGTAATTTGAAGGGAATGGCATCTTTATTATGTTTAAGTTTTAAGTTATGTAAATATAACCAATCCCGGCGACAAATAAAAATCTAAGACTATTTTATTTTAAATAAAATTGATGCGCCAACAAAAGGCTCATATACTCCTAGTGGAGAAGTATTAGTGATACCCGCGCTGAGTTGATAAATCTCATCATGCTTGTTCTTTAACAGGACAGAACCATGCATTGTGTTGAAACCATATTTACTAACAGAAGTTCCAGCTCCAACATACCATTCTCTGGTTTTAACTTTATCTTCTACAATTAAAACATTTACATTGTTATTACGTTTCTTGATTGTTTTAACGTAAGCTGTTCTGCTAAAGATTTTATTTCTAGAGATGCTATCAATTGTAATTAAGCTAGTGTAACCTGGGTCAACTGGAATCTCTCCAATAGCTACGGTCTTTCCATAATATTTTGAAAGTAAAAGTGAACTGTCAACCTTCGCGTACTCAACTGACTTCTCATAAACAATACTGTCTTTTCGAATAGTTTTTCCTGGTACATATACCCTTTTAAATACTTTCACAACCTTTACGATTGTATCGGCTTTCGGCTTAGTTGTATCTGCTGTAGTTTGATTCTTCGTTGCAACCTCTTCATTGGAATCCGAAGAACATTTTGTTAATAGCAATAAGAATGCTAGGATAATAATTATGGCAGATTTGATAGTGCCTATTTTGTTCTTGATTTCCATGATTTAGTTGATTTGTAAAGGGTTAATATTTTATATATTTAATTAACTTACAAAACTTTAATACCGAATTGAGCTATCATTTCGCGTAAACTCATTATTCCAGTAGATTGCTCTTCCTTGACGGCTGGACTTAAATCTGGCTTTGGCTCTCCGCCTAAATTAATTTCGTACATGTTTGCTAATTCAAAAATAGATAAACCTGCGGAATTAGACTGAGATACGTCTTTCTTTTTAATCGTTACTGTACTGTGACCTGCTTTCTTGCTGATACATGTGTCGCAATTTTCATTGGTGTTTCCTGAAGCAATAAAAGATATTAATCCTAATACGATAATTTTAACTGCTAAAAACTTGTTGTAATTTTTCATCTTTGATAAATTTTAATGATATATGTTATATAACTATAGTTATATTAAAAAAATACCATTTTGTTTAAAAAAATACAAAAAGTACAACAAGTTGTTTATTTGGTGCTATTTATGTGTGTTAAATTTGTGTTAACAAAAATGATTAATATTAAGTAAATTTGTATTATTTTAATATTAAGTTTATTTTATTTTATCAATTCTAATGCAGGAGCCCTGACCTATCATTAATTGAATGACATAAGTACCTATATAATAGGCTTCAGCTGTAAAATCATTAAAATACTTTTCATCCTCGCATTCTTTACCATACGTTACGGCATAATCTCGAAGTAACCATAAGAGAGGTTCTCTTGGTTCTACATTCATTTTATGTTCTCTATCAGTATACTCTTTAGAATAATATTTGTCCATTAACTTTTCAGTTAAAAGGTCAATATTGTCACCATAATACTTTTTAATCTTTTCAACCCATCTATCTTTAACTTCTATCCCGTTCGCATACTTCTTAGCCCATGCGCTAAGTGAAGCCTGACCCTTTGGACTGTCAAGATGAGCCTTTAACCGTTCTAGCATCGTTCTGCTATTTGCGTATCCTTTAATTTCGACAGCGTCGGTCATTTGATCAATTCCATCAACTACCTCATCGACGATTGGTTGATTTTCTAAATATTCAATAACAATATTAATTGCTTCAGGATAATGAGTAGATGAACCTTGGAAATTAACACCGACTAATCCTAAGACCTCGTTATTAATGTAGTGTCGATTTTTACCTTTACCTTTTAGAATCTCGTGGTCCATTGACACATTATCCCAATCTCCTAATACGCATTTAGTTCCACTTTCCATTTCATAGTGTAACCTAATCATATTGTTATGGCTAAAGCTCTTGATAAATTCTCCTAGTTTCATTTTCTATAAAATTTCTTTGATGACAGTTTCAACTACATTTAACTCAGGAGTCAACCTTTTAGCCAGGTATTCCTCAGCCTGCTCTAAATTGTCAAAGGTATAAAGATATATGCGGTCACTATAGTCCTCTGTCATTTCAAAATAGACATAAATAAGGCGCCATTTTCTCTCTAAGATAACGTATCTGCATTCAGTGATTTCGCCAAAATGATTTATTTTCTTGCGCTCAACTATTTTGTAGCGAGGATTCTCTGAGCTCTTAAAGTAGGATAGTAGATTCATTATTTTTCGTTCATTAAAAATTTATTTGAGATAGCCTTAAAGCTAATCTTGCGATTCATTGTTCTAAACACAACTCCTTCTCGGTCAAACTCAGTGTTCAGTACCGACTTAGCATCAGCGTAGGCTAAGCATTCGTCGATAGTTTCTGGTAACTTCATTGTTAAATTAGTCAAGATTGGCACTGTGTCTAATTGAAACACGTGTCTAAAAAGAGCCAGGAACATCGGTAAGCCATAATACTCCTGTCTATCAATATCAAATGCATTAAAGAATTTAACTGTCTGCCCTTTGATTCCATAAGGATTGCCTTGAATACCTTCACCAATCAGCTCTCCTTGCAGAGCCATATTGTGGTTATCATTAGCTCTTAACTTCTCTTCAATTTTCATTTCTCTGGCCACTCTCCAAAATGTGTTGTCTTCAGTCTCTAATAAGTCTAAGTTTCTAGAGCAAACTCCAAACTGACCTTCATTTAAATAAAAAGTAGCTGAACTACCATCTAACTTCTCAGTCACATAAAAATCTAATTCTTCTGCAACCCATTTTTGATATTCTTTACTTAAGTTTTGGACCCGCTCCTCATCGGTTTTTCTCAAAAAGGATGGAAAATTACCCTTAACTTTACCACTTAACTCGGCCGGGATTGGAGCTTCATACTTAACAATACCTAATAATTCTGTCACATCTACGCCTTCTTCAATAACTAGCGCGTCATCATACGGTCCTAGTTGTAGTATACCATGCTCCTGCGTACATGCGCCAATTTTCATCTCACCTTCTCCTTCTAAAACTGAAAGAGGTAATAAAAGACCTTGACTTATTTGTCCTCTTAATTTAATAGTTCTTAAACGGAAACCTTCACGGTCTGCCATCTTCTTATAAGAACTCTTACGTAAGAATTCAAACTCCTCTTTGATTGGTAAGAAGGAGTCAATCTCGCAGTAAACACATAGATAGCCGGGTTTGTACTCTCCTTTTTTAACTACAACATCCCAGTTATTGATACGAGCCACCTCGATTGCATCAGCACCTTCAATCGGTCTAATACTGGCTACTTTTTGAATGCTTGCTAATTTTCTTTCCATTGTCTTATTGTTTACCGTTAATCTGTTAAATCATTCTCAAATTGTTTTTTCAACTTAAGATAGGTTTCATAATTTCGTTTCTTTTGCCATTCCTCATCCGACTTTATTCTTTTCATTCTCTTTTCATACTCCTCATCGGTTTCCTCCATTTCTCTTTCCACTTCAATAACCCACCCACCATTGGATGACTCATTTTCGTAATGATATGGTTCTTCGTATGAGATTCTGATTCTATCATCATCCTCAAATTGAATGTCTTTAATATTCTTCCAAGTTGGGTATTCATCCATCTGATGGAAGAATATTGATTTCCACGTTTTAATTTTTTCCATTGTCTTATTATTTAGCTATTTCCTCAAAATGTTCTTCGCAAAAAGCGTTAAGTGTTCCATCGATGTCTAATCTTCCTCCCCAAAAACCAAGGCTAAACCACCCATCCTTTTTACATCTAACAAAGATTAGTGTTTCATCAATTACATTTCCATTAACTTCTTCACTTGCTTCAGCTTTAACGAAATAGTCTGTTGTTTCTTTATACAACCAATCGCACTCATTTATTTCTTCTTTCCATTTAGCCAAGGTTTCCTGGTCAATTTCGTTAAATGGAATGATTTCTTTTATTACAACTCTACTTCTTCGACTGTATCTGACCTTACCATCATCAAAAAAGTAATATGTTTTATTTAGGATTGGTAGCATTGCTTTGTTTTTTAGTTCATAACTTAAAGCTATATTATTTTTAGTAATTTGACTCGGTCCTGATTCATCATTGCAAATGCTGATAAATGCGTTCCACATTGGTAAAAAGATTTTACTCCAACTCATTTTCTTGTTGTTTAACTAATTCAATAAGTTTATCAATACATGCATTCTCCGCTTCTTCGTAAGTGTTAAAGGGTCCATCTCCAAAATTTCCACATTCTTCTTCATCTTTATCTGCGTATAAAACATAATCATATTTTATTCCATCTTGATAAACTAATTCGATAAATGAATTTTGATTATACTTCTCCCGAAAGAATCTAAATATTTGTGATTTAAGTGGGGCAGCAACAACCTGATTGCCCATCCAACCCTCTCGATTTCTACAACGCATTAACTCAATGCTTGGATTGCGGTAGAAACCAAAACACATTTCATCGTAATCCAACTCCTTCAAAGCTAATGCTTGCTCGTATGTTCCAAAATCATTTTTCATGCTATTATCGTTTGTTAGGTAAATATAGCTATAATTTCTGAGATAAAAAAATATTTGTTAGTTTTCTTTCCACTTTTTATTGCGCTTAAGTTCCCAATACTCTCTATATTCTCTAACATTAATCATCTTAACAGCCCACTCCCAATAAAATGCACCTTCATCGTATCTGATCATAATGTACACCGAGGATGGTGCAACGTGGCTGTCAATCGCCCACTCCCATATAGTTTCAATGCTCTCTTTATCTCTTAATAATTTACAAAAGTCGGACAGTGACATCTCCAGCACTTCAGGATACCATGTTAAGATACCCGAGGTTCCTAAAGGGCTAATATAGCCCAAATTGTATGAAATTATCATATTTGCTCTGCGTTTACCGCATTTTTATATTGTTCCCAATGCGCCCGATATTCTCGAACATTAATCATTTTAATTACATACTCCCAGCACAAGTCCCCATCTTCTATTCTAACACATAAAATTATGCACTCTGCCGGAACATGATGTCTCTGTGCAAATTGAAATAGCTCTTCTATATTTTCCTGTCTTCTCTGTAGCTCGGCGAACGTTTTAAAATCAACTCGCCATGAAATTGGAAAGAAAGTAAAGACGCTGCTACCTTTGTTGGGACAAGAGAATCCAACATTAAATACAACTTGTTTCATTATGGCGTTGGAATAGATTGAATTAAACTCTTAATCTCAGCAATCGTATTTATTAACTCTACCACTGCGTCTGGAATCTCAAACATAATTGCAAGAGCCGCCTTCAGCATATCATATAGGGTTTTAGCTATTACTTCTAGCATTCCCAATAGCACGCTTTTCTTATTTGCGTTTTCTGCCAGAGAATAGAGAGGATTTGGTGCAGCAACACCGGCTCCTGCAATCACAACCGAAGGAATTGCATTACTGGCTGTGGCCGCAACAATAGAGGCTTTAATACTTTTAATTTGAGCCTTTACCGACTTATACGCAGCTTTCACGTCATTGATTTTACCCTCTATCTCAGCTCGGGCCTCGGTCTTATAATAGTTGACCATATTCTTAAACTGCTTTTCTCTCTCTTTCGCGTCTTCAATTTGAGCCAGGGTCTCCTTGTATTTTTGCCCAACTATATTTTCAACAACTGTATCGAAATCTAACCCTGGAATAGGTTCGTCTGAAACCAGTTTGTTGATGGCCTCTTGCATCTGTTGTAATGTTGCCATATTAACTTTTATTTTTCTTTATTATACGGTTATTTTTGAAATGGTTTCTCATACCTTGGTTTCACCATTTGCCAGATTATTTTGTCCGGGTTCTTACCATCCCAGATTGAGAATAGAACGGAGTGATTAATTCCAGGAGTGTGTATGTTATTTACCATCATTGCGAATTCTCTTTTATCTGCACTGCTTTTCTTTAATTCCGCAACTAACATCTCGTGCTCTGACTTGACCGTACTAAAGTTAAGTCTGATTGAGATTTCTAGCCCTTCTACCCACTTATAGAACTCATCGGGTATATTTTCTAATAACTCGTTAGGTAGTTTATCGAAATCCTTTAAGTTTTCCCAGATATCATAGGATGAGCACTGCGTCAACACCCTGTGAAGTTTTATATAGTCTTCAAATTTAATCTTCATCCTGAAATTACTAGGCTGAAAGCGTAACACGTAACCCTCTTTGTTTTCAAGGTTCTTCTCTTTCAAAGCTTTATATAGTTCATCACTAAACGAAAAATATTGCTCTGTCTTTACAAGATACTCTGGCTCAACTCCCGCTGCATGAAAAAAGGCTTTAGCCGTGGTCCAGTGTAATTCTGCCTCTGGCGTTGAAGCTCCTAAGAACACAAGTTTCTCCTCATTATAATCAACTACTATTCTATTTTCAGGATAGATGATTTCGCATAGATAGGTCACTGACTTCTCAAAGGCGTCAAGATTAAACAGTCTCTTAGCAATAGCTAAGCCCTTTATAGCTTGCTCCGACGTAAAACTACCACGAGTTGCCATTACCCACTCACCCCTTGTTGTTGGAGTTGGCTCGTAATAAGGGTCGTTGAAGTCTGGTAACTTAGTCGGGTCAAAGTTGCGCTCCATACCCGAGACAACATTGCTGTTGAACCAGATATTGTACCTCTCTTCGAGTGTTAAACGCTTCTCGTAGTAGAAAAGAATTCCTAGGGAACCGTCCATCTTCTCTTGTACATATACGTAATCGCCATTCACGGGTACTCGGTCTACCACTTCTTCCCAGTTAAAGAACTTAGGAAATGGTTTAACTAGCACTTCTCCAGTTTCATGGTCGACCACCACGCCTCTGCAAGCAAGAGTAATTGAATCCCAATACTTTTCATATTGGGTCTCTTGTGTGTAATTGTAGATGCTGAGAGGCAAGGTTGGGTGCACTTGTCGGCTTAACCATCCTTGTGCTACATACTCATCTAAGATTTCTTTGTTCAATTCCATCTATTTCTAATTCTAATATGTAAATATAACTAAAAAACCCGAGACTAAAAAATCCCGGGTCATTTATTTTCAATAAATTTAGATTTATTTTTCTATAATAATTACAGTGCCTTCCATTACACCAAAATTTGATTTCTCTTTGAATGAATACGTAGTAGGCTTAATAGTAGTGTCCTTTTTAGTGAGAATCCATAAAGAACCAAGCTGCTCATCGCCTTTCCACGTAACGTTTACTAAGCGAACTCCTTTTTCTAGCTGAACTGTTTCTGTTCCACCATAATTTCTAGCGCTCTGATTTTCAGTGCAACCATAAATAAGCGTCATGATTGTTAATGCTACAATCCATACTCCTAATAATTTTTTCATATTGATTTTGTTTGAGTGTTAATTAATTTCAAGAGGTAATCCTCCCACTCGATATCAGATATTTCATCTGTATCTATTTGATACCATAGGAAAGAATATTTATCATTTGTCATTCCTACTTTAGTTTCTTTAAATCCTCGTGATTTTAAATCTTCTATTCTTTTTGAAAAAGTGCTCATAATGTTGTTTATTTAATTACAATACAAATATAAACAAAAAACCCGAGATTAAAAAAATTCTGGTCATTTATTTTCAACAATTTAATATACAATACAGACAACTCTCTTGTTGGCTTTTTTCGCCATCTCCATTGTCATTTTAGTACCTCTAGAGACTCCGTCCCAGAATGCAACTATAATATCACTGTCTTCTACTATCTTTGCGTTTCTAATCGCAGCTCCTTTTTTACCGACGGACCAGTCTGGCTTGTGGATGATAGTGTCAATACCATTATTTTTTGCGTACAGCTCCGCTAGAGTATCTGCGCCCTTTGCTCCACCGCTGATAATACACGTTATTTCCAGTGTATCTAGCGTATTTTTAAGGGTTTCATAATTCTCAAAATATCTAGTGCCGACAACTCCAACTTTCATATTATTTTATTTAAGTGTTGATCAATTTCAAGTGGTAAATTTCCGTCGGAGTGCTCATCACACATAGTTGCATGCCAATGGCCGGCTCGAAGGGTGCCGGGTTCTCCACATACCTCACATGTTAAATATGATGCGTCTTCGGATAGTCGTATCCGGTTAAAGATGTCCTCGCTACCTTCATTAATATAGAATCTTAGTCCACCAAACTTTTCTTTAATCTGGCAAATCTCTCGATTCCAACCTAGCTCAATCAAGTCTTCTATTAAACGCTTCACAATTCCAAACCAGCCATTGCCAACTCCACAGTTCGGTGTTAAAATTGCCGGTCTATCTACGAAATAGCCGTTTTTTAAGCCGCCAATACTCTGTAAAAACTGTTCGAACTCATGGTCAGTCATGTAATTTTGATTCTCTTTTCTCATCTTATAATTTCTGAATTTAAATTCTGTATTGTATCATTCACTTATTATTTTATAAAACAAATAATAAGTGAAAGTATGATTAAGTTCCAAATAATTATACTTGCTAAAAAAGATAAAGCCGATTCAGCATTGTTAACACTGTAACTCAAAGTTAACAATTTAAAAAATGTTTTTAAGTTACTTTTCATCTTCTAGTAGTTGAATAGAAATCAAGTTTTTTGTTAGTGATGTATTCCTTCTTTGTTACAATGTCATCTTGAGTTTTTCCATCCATGAACTTTACGATAATATGATACTTTCCATCATCATCGATAAATTTATCAATCACGGCTCCCTTTTCTTTAATACGTGAAACTGAAATTGTCACGAGTGATAGCAACACAACACCTATTAAAATTATCTTTTTCATTTCTTAATTATAAAACTTTCTAAATAACATTACTATGTCCATTGCGTCATCGATTGCGTTGTGGGTTACCACATCTCCTAATCCTGCGCGCTTCTTGCATTTAGCCAGACCTGGAGCTGAATCATCTCCCTGCCAATCAACGTATAAAACTGAAGGGTCCAGAGTTCTACCTCTAGCTTTGAGACATTGCTTCCATCTTGGTAAACGCTCTAAGAATTTATTGTCGAAGTGTGCAAAGTTTTTGCCGGCTGCATTAAAATAGAACGGCTTCATCTTTGAAGTTAAGGCTGGATATGTTTTGCCATTTACAATTTCAACATGAGTCGTAAAGTCCATTTTACTATCTAAAGCTCCTGCATCAAACAGGAACCGAAAAATTCTCTTAGTCACATCCTCTTCGTAAAGATACTCACGTCCAGTTCTAGTCTCTATCTCCTTGCGCTCTTCATCGGTTCTGGCCAGCCTGTATTCTAAGATGTCGGCAATTAGTTGACGATTCATGTTGATGGCGAAGATTTCACCCTCAATACGCTCTCTAATAATCGCAATCTCCAACTTTGGCAGCTCTTCGAGAGGCTTAACGTTTACTGTGTCCTCTACTACAATGCCGATTGAGAGAGTCTGTGTGTTTTCATTATCGATTCCAGTGGTCTCGATGTCAATGCTTGCGTAAATCATCTTTATTAATTAAATTTCATAAATACCAGAGTTGTTTCGTGCACCTTGGTTAAAAAGGAACACCTGTAATTTCTTCTAAATGTAAAGCCTGCTCCGGGTGAATTGTTCTCGGTTGTTAGTTTATCATACAGTACGAAGCCCGCATTTCTAGCCGCTAATTGAAAATTGAAATCCATGTCAGTTACACCTTCATCACCAGTTCTGACTGAACCAACTGTAAATATTACGGGATGAAAGTCTTTGCTTTCATAATTAGAGGTCTTGATAATCTCATATAACCTATTGAACATAGCTTGAATTCGTTGGTCAAACTGCTCTCGGCTTACATGTGAAATATCTCCATCTGCTCCTGAATATTTTTCAATCTCATAATAAGGAGGACAACTGAAGACAGCATCAACTGAATTAGGAGTTTCATTTACAAGTTCGGTGCCATCACCATTAAATAGGGTTGCATTCTCCAATAACCCATTAGTGCTTAACAGCTGCTTATTCAGTTGTAATGTTTTTGGACATGTGTCATATCCCCTATAAATTCTACCTAAGTAAGTTGTGATAACCGGTCTGGTTCCTCTGCCAGTGAATGGGTCCAATACTACATCTCCTGGATTTGTGTAATACTCCAGAATAAATTTAGCCTGAGTTGGATTGTAGATAGAGTATCTTAAATTTTTTGCATATCCACCGCCACGTGCAACAGCATCACCTTCTATTTTACCAAGCTCACTATCATCATTGCCTATCAACTCCATCAACTTGGCATCCTTTCCAAATTTCATAACTGATTTTGGAATTCCGTTGAAAGTTTTCTTAAAGTCTATGTCATCTTCTCTTCGAAAAGGAACGTAAGATGAAGTGTCTTCAAAATCACTAAGCTCTGATAATATGTCAATCATGGATTAAAATTAATGTGCTTGAATTTATACTAAATACTCACAAAATGTTTAATTCCTTTAATCTAATTCATCCCAATTCCAAGGTTCTGGTGCTAATGAAGCTGCAGCTGCAATATCTTCGTCTCTACATTTAGTTAAAACTGCAACGTAAGAATTGCCTCTTTGCGCTAATAAAAGGTCTCTAACCCTTTCTTCTGTATATGCTGATTTTAACTGTTTTTCCAATTCTGAAATATATCTAAGTACGCTGATTGGTGTTGTGACATAATCTTCTTTAGCGTTTTGCTTAAAAAAGTTTAAGTTTTTTGTTCCAGATTTTACTTTCATTTTATTGTTTTTTTACGTGCAACATTACCTACAGTGATGTATTTACTCTCACCCTTTCTAGCTTTTTTAATCTCGGTATGGATGTTAGTACCATCATCTTCGAGTTTTTGCAATAGCTCAAACAGTCTTTCTTTTCTCTGCTCTTCTTCTTTACCACCAAAAATATAATAATCTAGCAAAGCTCCAAAGATTCCTGGAGGGGCTGGAAGAAACATACCCATTGATAGTATAGCAAGAATTAACATTAAATAAGGTGATTCCATTATTTATATAGTTTTTAATTTAAAACCGGTTGAGTTAATAAAAATTGTGGTTCTGTTTAGGTATGCTCCTAACTCCGGTATGATGCGTTTTTTTAATTCTCTTAATGCATTTCTCTTTAAACCTTCAGGATCTAATATATTTCCACCTTGCGTTTCTTCCACTTCAGTATATTCATCTACCGTTCTACCATATCCAAATCCTCCCCATCCAGTGGCAACCATTTTCTTTACTCGTCGAACATCGCTTCGTTCAATATCTATGTCTAGATATAAATGTGGATTATCGTAAGCTGTGCTAATAACTTCTGTTTCGAGAGTTTGTAACCCCGGGTTCTCGCTAAAAGTAAATAGCATAGGTTTAACATGCAAATAATGAATTGGATTATGGGTACTCACCCTTAAATCCCTAAATACAAACTGTAGGTAGTTGACCCTATTAGCTATGAATAACTGAAGCGTTTCATCAAACACCTTTCTGTGAGGTTGACCATCATACTTGATTATGTCATCAATCACTTGTTCTATATAGTCATACACTACATTACCAACATTGTCGTCCGAGTAAGTCATCATAGTTCAATTTTTTTTATTTTATGCTTTTAAATACTGACCACATTGCTTTTACGAATATAGCTGAAATCATAACTATCATGGGTAATATTATTAGTCCGGGAATTACTAAACCCAATATTTCATTTACTTTCATACCCTATAATTTAATTTCAAAACGATTTAACATATTTCCTAGTGTAGCGTCAGGCACATTGTGAGTGTTAACTCCGCCATGTCTGTTCTCTACTATAACAGTATGAACTTTATATCCATATTTTTCTGCGAGTTCTCTATAAGCTTTCATTTCCCATTCACGTGTAAAAGTGTTTGAAATGATGATTTTAGGCTTTTCAGCTTCCATGTATCTCAAGCATTCTGTTCTGCACCATTCATGCGCCTCTGCTAATTTAGACGCATCAAAATGATACACACCATCTTGCATAAAATACATGTCTGCCTCTAAGACCCAACCGCTTAAGATTGAAGCGAAGGTTGACTTGCCACTGCCAGGTAATCCTCTAACTAATATTAGCTCTTTCATTACTTATAAATATATTTTAATAATCCTCCGTAGTTTAAACAACTCTGACCTGTTAAATTACTAGTTTGAATTAATAGGTTTTCGTTCTGTGGAATAAAGGTGCCGTCTTTACATAGGCAACCTATTTTTCTTCCTTGTGGTTCGGGTGCGTTTTGTAAATCGTCGCAGCTAAATAAACCAAGTGATAATACTAAAAGTAGCTTTTTCATAATTTGTATTTTAAGAGACCGCGTGATGGTCAAAGTTTAATAGGCCTTTAATTGGCTGCACTTCCATGATTGATAGAACCTCTTCTAAGTTGATAGGCACCAAGCCATTTCCATCAACTCCAACATCCATCATTTTACCAGGTCCAACTCGCAAATGATTTGGCAAATGAACGTGACCATGTAAGTGCATTACACCTTGACCCATGTCTTGCCAACTTGCGATTGGGTAGTGGCTCAAGATAAATCTGTGCTTTGTTGCAGGAGCCTGTTTAGATTTAGCCGGCTCAACAACTGTCAAGTATTTGTATTCACTAACGCTGGCAAACATCTCTCTAACACCGTCCTTGTTGTTCTTGATATGGTGATCATGATTGCCTAAGACCAAGTGAATAGTCTTACAGTTAATTTGATTTCTAAAAGCTGCAATGGATTCAAAGCCGCCGAAACTCCAGTCTCCTAAGTGAATCAGAATATCGTTTTCGCCAACAGTATCGTTAATATTGTCAACCAGTGCCTTATTCATTGCATCTAGTGAAACAAAATCTCGAACACTATTACCATTATCTCCACGTTCCCAGTTAGTCGTAGCTGAACATATATTAGCGTGATTGTAATGAGTATCGCTAGTAAAAAATAACCGTTGACCTTTCTCTAAAACTATTTTCATTGTGTTATTATTTAAGATAGGTAAATATAAACAAAAAACCCGAGACTAAAAAATCTCGGGCTAATTATTTTCAAAAAAATTTAATTTATTTTGTGATTAGATCTTTTCCAAAGTAAGGTCTTAACTTCTCTGGAATCCGGATTCCGGCCTCAGTTTGATTTAACTCTATTAAGGCCGCAAAGATTCTTGGTAAGGCTAACGAGCTACCATTTAAACTGTGCGGTAACTGGCTCTTGCCGTCCTTGTCCTTGAATCTGCATTTCATTCTATTAGTTTGGAAGGTCTTAAAGTTTGAGACCGAGCTCACTTCTAACCATCTCTCTTGGCCTGCGCTCCAGACTTCAAAGTCATAAGTAATAGATGAAGTGAAACCCATATCGCCGCTACATAACCTTAGGATTCTGTATGGTAACTCTAGTGATTCTAACAGGTTTTTAACATGATAAACCATTTCATTCAGTGTAGCTTCGCTCTTTTCAGGATGTACAATCTGAATGATTTCAACTTTTTCAAATTGATGCACTCGGTTTAATCCTCTAACTTCTTTACCGAAAGTACCGGCTTCTCTACGAAAACATGGAGAGTGCGCTGTCATTTTAATTGGCAGTTCCCACTCTTTTAATAGCACATCTCTATATACGTTGGTTACTGGCACCTCGGCAGTTGGAATCAAGAAGAGGTTATCTTCAGTCACGTGATACATTTGCCCTTCTTTGTCTGGTAGTTGCCCGGTTGCAAAAGCTGAGGCCTCATTTACCATAAAAGGTGGAATGTACTCAGTGTAACCTGCATTTACGTTAAAGTCTAAGAAGTATTGAGTTAAGGCTCTTTGTAGTTTAGCTCCTTGCCCAATAAACACTGGAAAACCTCTACCTGTAATCTTAGAGCCCAGCTCAAAACTAACCAGCTCATAGTCTTCGATCAACTCCCAGTGAGGACTTAGCCCCGGTTGTATCTGCAATTCTTTTAGCGAAGAGGTTTCGATCACATCATTCTCCTCTGCACCAGTGCCATGATTCACTGTAATATCGGGTAGATTTGGCAGTAACACCATCCAGCTATGAATCTCAGAGTTCAGGCCTCTGATTTCATCCATTGCATGTGCCAGATCCTCCTTCGTCGAAGTAACTGTAGCCTTAAGCACTTCGGCTTCTACCAATCTTTTAGATCCAATTAACACACCAATCTGTTTTGAAGCCTCATTGATGTTGGCTTGCATTCTCTCAACATCTATCTGAATTATTCTTCTACGATCATCAGCCTCGAGAATCTGGTCAACAAGATGTACGTCCTGAAAATTTCTAAACAATAATTTATCTTTAACCCATACTGGATTATCTCTAAGAGTGTGTATCTGTAACATATTAATTAAAGCCTATTGATTTGCCTTTCTTTTGTGTTTTGTATTCTATTTCCGTTAAGTTATAAATCTCAGTCAAGGTCATTGGCTGGTCAACTATCACTTTATATCCTAATTTTTTAATCAATTTATTTGCATCCTTAACTGATAACTTATCGAATTGATGTTCGGCTATTAGCCTGCCTTTACGCAATAGTGCCTCATCTAGTTTCTTGTGGTCCATATTAAAGGTTGCCACTATCTGTATGTTTAGGATGTCTCCTAAAATTCCGTCAGTTAAGTTTAGGATGTTTGAGACACCTGCGTTACCGTCTAAATTTCTGTCTGTTATTACTCGCTCTGCATCTTCAATGAATAAAACACTGTTTGCATTCTCAATTAAGAAAGGTGTCATCTCGGGTGATGTAATAAAATCAACCATGTAAGGAGCTACAAACATTACTTTCTTGTCCTTAATCTTAGAAGCTAAGTATTTTAAGTAGTGAGTCTTACCAGTGCCTGGCTCTCCATGCAGGAGTACTAAGCCTTTTCCATTCTGCTGATTTAAGTTCTTTAAAATCTTCTCGTGAACTGGCATAAAGGCTTCTCCATAATTCAGTTCTAGATCAAGTGACTGCTTAGGCATCTTAAAATACTCAGTGTCATATCCGTGGGCTGTTTTGACAACTAGTGAAATATTGTTTTCTCTATGATTGCGCTTCTCCAAGATAGACTCGATATGGTTAAAAATTTTATCATAGTGAGTCTTGTCACCAACTCCATATATCGAAGCTCCTGGCTTTGCAAAATAATCATCCTCTTCATCCGGCATCTTCTTGAATTTCACAAGGTTTAAAGGATCTATTTTAACTACGACTACTCCCCATCCAATGTCGTTGCTAGGTGTTTCTACCTGAAATTCTTTAATGTATGCTTGTTCTGAGCACTTTGAATTACTATGATAGAAATCTTGGTGATGAAGCAATTTAAACCCGTTTTCAATTAACCACTGCTTTAATTTCTCTGGGTCGAAATCCCAGCCAGAAATGCTAGCATTATACTTAACTGGTTGATCGTACTTCTCAATAAAATATTGACCCGGAAGGAAAAAACCCGCATCATTAGTCTCGTACCACTGTTGGTGATTCTTCATTGTTGGAACTATATGTTTATGGTTTATTATACTCGGTATATGTATTATGTTTATTTAAAGGCTTATTTTTTAAATTGGTCGAGTGTCATTGCATGTACTGCATTTTATAACCCTATGTCCTTTTTCTGCTGTTAAAATATAATTATGGTCACATGTTCTTTCAACTTGCCATTTAGCACCATCCATAAAAGCACCATAAATTGAGTTAAGCATAACCTTAACAGCTTGTTCGTATGCAGTAAACTTGGCAGCATAAATTTTAGAGGCTTCTTCAAGTGTTTCTCGAGCGGCATGCCCCTCCTTCGCTTCTTTCAGAATTCTTTTTGATTCTTGTTCCTCACAATAATCGCATGCATAATCATCTGGTCTTTCACAAGTACATTTTATTGGTTTATTTTCCATCTTATTCTTGTTAGGTTCTTCTTTTATATGTAAATGTCTATAAAAATTATACTTGTTTCCATATTACCATTGTCTATGCTGCTGTGGTTGATTGCCAATTTTATTAATTAACAATTTATTCATCTCTTCGGTTAAATCTGCATCCAACTTCTTGTCCATTTCTAAAAATACAGGTTTACTAAATGACGTATCTAAACTATTTGGATAATACAATAGGGTTGGGTTCTTCTTTTGAATACCGACGTCTGGATATTGTTTCTTAAACTCCTGTACATCAAACTTCTTAGTGATTAGATGAAAACCGCTCTTGGTCGGAATGATAGCTTCTACCTTTGGACCAACAGGTCTTAATTGATAGATTTCATTACTGATTAGATTTTCAATTCCATTTTGTTTAGTATCAATATCCACAATCCATCTCTTCTCTTGCGTTTTAATTTGACCAACTACAGAATCAAATACGTGTTTTTGATTAATTTGACCTGATTGAATACGATTGACAATCTCAGTAATCATATTCATTGCAACATCCTTATGGTTCTGTTTCTGAATATGGATGTATGCTCTGGCTTTAAACATTTCACAGAGTTGCTGAATCTCTTCGTATCTCTTCTCTAAGTATTCAACGCTATCAATACAGTAAGTCTTAATAGTTCTTACTGATTGGTGATTGTCACGCTCTCCTTCGGGCTGATCTTTCTTACGCTTAAAGATATACAGCATATAGAAGTCACCTTCGTTATCGAAGTTTAAGAGAGGCTTAATAAGCTCTAGATTATTTATCATTGCCGTAAATTTCGTTATAATATTGTTCTGCGTCGTATTGTTTAAGTGTGCTTGATGGAGCATTATGTCCATTAATACGAGCATCTATTATCTGCTCTTTCTCCACCTTTAATAATGATTCGATTTTTTCTTCAATCATTCTTGGTGTATCTAAGTCCATTGGAAATGTTTTTCTTACCCATTCCAACATTTGCGTCATTGCTGTTTTTTCCATGATTTGTCCTTTCTATTATACTTGTTCTTATCACCGTGGTCTTTCTGAATCATCTTGCGTCTAACAATTTGAGCAACGTGACGATCAGTAAGGCCATTTAATTTTGGATTAGGCTTGTTTTTTTTCTTTTTCATCTTTAGTATCTGCCTTTAATCTTTGTCCAATAAAAGGACCTAATACATATTCTCCTGGTTCTAAACCAGCTTCTTTGTAAGATTCAATCTCTTTTTCTGTTAAGCCAGTAAGAACGTTTCCACCGAAGCGGTGCAATTGATAGTATGTGAAGTATTCGATCATATATGTTATATTTAATTGTGATAGGTAAATCTAACCAATTTTTGCGACAAAAAAAAATCCTGGCTAAAATATTTTAAATATATTTTTCACCAGGACTTAAAGGGACAGGATTGAGGTCCGTTATTATTCAGCGACGTACGCTATACCTCTTTTAACGTCTTCGACTTCTATTTCAGCGGCTTACTATCTTCAGCGACATCCATTTCTTCATCTACAATGAGAAGTTGACGGCCTCTATTATTTTACTTGAAGCTAACATTCCAAGGGTTAACAGTGCTACGATTTTCATCGCCACTATTGTTCTGCATAGTTTGAGTTTTTGTTTGCTGTATCAATCCTTTAAATTCTTAATATTTATCAACATATTTGAGAGTATCTCTCAGTTAAAATTGTTTTGTCCATTATTTGTTCAGGGGATTCAATATCTCCACCTATTACAGATTTCATAATTGCCGGTGAGAAACCAGAGATTAAAGCCGTTCCTTCTTTGTCAAACGCAACTGGAACTCCTCCATTTCTGGACTGAAGATTCCAGAACACAATCTGTGGAATTTTATAACCCGCGTTCTGATACATCTGCTGAATCATTTGATGTGCGGTTGGACCCCATTCATCATCAGAATCAACGTCGACAGCAGCGTCAAATTCCATATCTGATAGGATTAGAATTTTGGTTGGCATCTGGGCTTCACTTAATTTATGCTTAGTGGCTTGGTTTAAAACCAACTTAAAGACAGACTCAAGATTTGTGTTCATGCCCCAGTCGGCATGTTTCAACTGTGTGTATCTGTCGTTTAATGAGCCACGTAATACCTGTAATTCTGGCTTTTCGTGAAAAGTGATGAATGCATCTTTGAATGGTCCTTCATTTCTTTCAGAAATATACAGACCTAATGAGATTGCAACCATCATACAAGTCACATTTGGATTATTGCCAGCTGGAGTTGTCATAGAACCCGAAACGTCTACAACTGGAAGAATCATCTCATCTCCATTATGTTCCATCCAGTTTGGAAGAGCTTTCCACTGTTCAGTCGCAACATCCACATTTCCAAGTTGTAATGATTTTACAATGTCGTAAGGATATACTGCACCCGCGTTAATCTTCTCCTCACCCTTTTGTAAAGATTCAATGTAGGCTCCATAAGTTTCCGGTGTTCTTCTACCAAATGCTTTCTGGTAGCGCGAAGAAGCGACTGAAGGTAACTTGCCAAACTCAATCTTTTCCCATTCACCTGCGCACATTTGAGTCTCAACAACCTTTGTCATTTCAACCAGAGTCTTGCGATACTGCTTAGGTGGCATCTGTAGATGCTTTCTTAATTTTTCAGCATTTACTCCTTTGCGTGGCATCCACTTAGCACATAGAGAGTTTTTATCCTCTAATAAAGCTGTTTCAATTACACGTAAAGCTTCAGCCTCAACAGGTGTTCCAAATAAGACTAATAGGTCATCCCATCTACCGAACTCCGGAATAAATTGAACTACTTTTACTAGAGCTTCGGTATGTTGATTTGCTAAATACACTAAAATATCTTTGAAAACTTGGCGTTCTCCTGCTCCACCTCTAACATCTCTGGCCCAGAACAAGATTTTTAGGGCTCGTGATGAGTCTTCATTAAATGCCTTTGAGAAATTCGAGACTAGGCGTTGCTTATCTTGACCTCGCATCGATCCAATATTAAAGAACAAGTCAACACATGCGTTCAATGACGTTGAGCTGGTTGTCATGCCATTTTCTGTCACTTGGTCTTCTTGTCTTAAAGCGTCTACGAATTTCATCATTAATATATTTAAGTTCTTGAATTATACTGGATTATGTAGAAGAGTTTCACATTAACTCTACTATCTTTTTATATTTTCTAAATTTCTTTTCAACCTTATTTAGGTATTCATCGCTATATTTTGAAACACTAACGTAATGTTCAATCTTAGATTTTCTAATCTGCTCTAGGTCCGAAGAAATGATGTATTCATCACTCGCATCAAGAATTCGATGGGTTCTATTACTAATAAATCTATTCATAATTGACAAGAATGATTGCTCCTGTAACAGAATTTTATACTTATCGTATCCCATTCCTGTCATTGTCTTGTGATTCCATTCCTCATAATCAAATAAGTCTACCAGCTCTAATAACTGCTCGTTAGTACTGAACTCATAGAACATCGTATTGTCTATTCCCATAAAACCAGAATTACTAGCAAAGAGACAAGATGTGTTTGCATAATATTCATCATTAATCTTAGAGCCAAAATAAACACATAACTTGCCCATCATGCACTTGTCAGAATCACTAAACTGGTCAGCACACGCAAATGGAATTCTATTAGCTAAAAGATACAAGAGTTCTCCAATCGGTTTATCATTAAACAGGATATCATCATCATACGTTAAAAGATACTCAACCTTATTTTCATGTAATAGACTATGATATAAGAGAATGTGATAAATCCACTTCCAAGTTTTAAACTTCTCTATTTTCTCATCATCAATCCCTTTACCTCTAGCATAATCATCAAAGTGTTCATCCGTATAGAGCTTTAGGGTATGACCTCGCTCATTTAAATAAGAGTGAGTCATTTCTAATATGTCTTCATTGATGTATTCGTTGACATTAATATGTATGTCTAATTTATAATCTATTAATTTATCGGCTAGCTCGCATAACGCAACAAATTGCTGCTTATCGAATTCTCGCCAGCTTCTAGCAACTGTTAATGTTCCATTTATTTTTACCTCGTACTCTTTTCTAAATTGACGCTGTATTGTTTTTAATAAGCCTAAACAAACAGGGTTAACCTTATTTGGAATAGTTAGAGGGTGGATGATTGATAGATTTTTCTTTGGATCTCTATTCTCTATAAACTTATGAGAAGTATCTTCTACAAAATCTAGTGTTAGTGACAACTCTTTGATTTCGTCCTGTATTGCTCGTATTGGTAAATTGGTGGCTTTTGCCCATACCATCCAGACTGTTTCGTCACACATAAATCCTTTGTCGGAACAAGCCTGAGCAAAGGCATTGTACTTTTCATTTACGAAAGTGCTGGGCTTATACGTAAACAAAGGACTCACATGCCAGTTTTCGCCCTTCAACCATTTTTTAAGATTTTTACCGGTAATACCCGTATTCGCTGTGAAAAAATCCAAGTATTCTTCAGCGGGTACATTCTTATTCAGATTAGCGTGTCTGTCCCAGAATGTCTGTTCAGCTTTATAGTTTACGTCTTCTATCAGTAAGATTCCATCATAGTTCTTATAGTATTCTTCAATGTTTGAGTACATATTGACTCTTGTCTCAGAATAAAAGAACATGTCTGAATCACATACTGTAATTATCTCATAATTCTGTAAAGTAGGATGACTTGTCACCACATATTTCACTGCATCTTTAGAAGTAACACTTATGATGTTTTCTTCATGCACTAATCCTTGCATTAAGTGTACAGTGTATTCGTAGAATTGGTCGTGCACAAAAATCCAAACATCCGACTTTTCAGCCATATCGGTGTACATCAATTGCGAAATAATTGAATGGTAAAGATACGGTAAATATGCCTCAGTGCTCCACATTTGGTACACTGTTGCTATTTTATTTTTTCCAGTTGCATGTAATTCTGTCGCTGGCTTAGGCCAGTTTTGAAAGCCTAATTGCTCTGCAACCCAGAATTTTTCATCATTATAAATTAGCATTGAATGCATTTTTGAACTCTGTTTGAATAAATTTAATAAATTCTAAGCAAGTTGGATTAATTCTACCGGGACCGGATAAAGGATGAACTAGGAATAGTTTATCCTTAGAAGGAACTTTCTTCAAGTGCTTTTGGAAACTTAAATCTGCAAAATCTAACCACACTTCAACGGTTTGCATTTCTGTTTGAATAGCTTTAATGTCTACCATTCGAGCCTTTGCCCATACCATCCAAACTGTCTCATCACAATAAAATTCATTATACGCACATGTGATAGCATACTGATAATATTTAGGATTGATGTATGTTTTTGGATTATAACAGAAGATGCAGCTAATATGCCACGGTGCAGTTTCTACCCAATTTTCTAATTCAGCTTTATCGATTCTAGTTTCTCTAACAAAATAATCAATGTATTCTTTCTTTGGAACTCTTTTATTTAAGTCTTTGTGTCTAGCCCAAAAAACTTCTTTAGCGCCAGGTCCAGATTTAATCAAGAGAATGTCATCGTTTTCCTCGTATCTTTTTTCTAAGTCTGCGTAAAATGTGGTTTTCTTATCAGAGTAGAAGAACATGTCAGAATCGCAAACAGCAACCACCTTATACTTATGTAGAGTTGGATGACATGTTACCATGTACTTAACAGCCATCATCCTAGAAACCTTGATGATACATGACTCATCTATTAAACCTTTAAATAAAAACTTAGTGTATTCATACCTGTCTTCATCTACAAATAAGTAAACGTCAGCTTTTTCCAACATATCAGTGTACAATAACTGAGACATCAATGAGTGATATATGTAAGGAAGATATCCCTCAGTACTCCATGTCTGGTATACAACCGCAACTGCTTTGGTTCCTGTATTTTTAATTGGATTTTCTAAAGTTTCCCAGTTATCGAAACCAATTTGTTCTGAAACCCAGAATTTTTCGTCAGTGTACTTTTGTAATTTATACATTTTGTATGATTTTTATCTTTTGTTTTAGCTTCTCTACGTCAATTCTTTTACTGGCACCTATACAGTTATATAGAAATCTTATTTCTCTTTCATATTCAAAACCCGGCAAATTATCTTTATACTTTCTTTTATCGGGCCCATAATGCTTAAATTTATCCCAGGTCTCTGATGCTGGCCACATGCCAAGCAGGTTTGATTCATCTCCCCAGTCGTTGTTTTTACATAACCAAATGTCTTTGATTAATGGAGCATGAGGAACATTATATTTTCTTAATAGTTGCTTCAGTAATTTCTGCTCAGCGTAAATGATTAGCCTATTATCTCTAATCTGCATCTCCGTCCACTCTTCCATTAACTGTATAGACAGGTCAGTATATGACTTTGTTATTTTAGGACTATTAAAGGTTAAGAAAGAAACGTTAATTGCCTCTTGCGTAGTTGGAAATAAATCTCTAACGATTGGAGTCTTCTTTAATTCCGTAAGATACCATTCTGTGTCTGCTAAATAATAATCAATACCATTCTCACCATGAGAGTACACTACATCTGATATACTTCTCTCTTCATCAAAGTTCTTAAAGGGTAACCAGTCATTATCTACAATCGTAACTGGAACATTAATAGAATTTAGAATTTCTAGTTTAGAGCCAGCCCAGAATACCGTTTTATCAATAGTTTGTTCTTTATCTAGAATAGTGTCGTCGATATGATTCCACAGGTCGCCTATCTCTAAATACTTAATTAGGTCATGGGTTATTCTATCACAATACAGTTCAGTGTAATCCGTAGGATGCCACTTTCTCCACAAAGAAGTAGAAGCAATCAGATTTAATACGTTAAATCTCTGATAAAAATTAAAGTCTCCTCGAATATTTTCAAGAACCCAAATTGTTTTCATTATTTAATGCTATATTTTTTCTTATACTCTTTAATTCTAGCGTCGGTCACACCTACAGAAATAGCCTCTAACACCCATTCTTTAGGGATTAGAGGCTTTCTCTTAATAGTTTCTAAAATTTCGTCAACATGCGTATCTTCGTATACCTTTATCAGGCATTTCTTACTTCTTTCAGAAGTTCTATACACTATGGCAATTGACGGATATTTGCTCAACACTATTCTGTTTCATTATTTTCTATTTGGTCAATAATAATTCTCTTGCCTCGTAGAATACGGTTCTTAATAGTTTGTAAAGGTAAATCATATTTCGCAGAAATATCTTCATATTTCATGCCATTGATTAATCTATCTATAACAATTTCCCGGTACAATGGTTTCAAATTTTGAATCTGTTGTAAGCACTTTAAGTACTGGTCTTCTAGAGCTTGGTCTTCATCTAAGAAATCTTGTTCAGTCTTATATTCTGCGTCTTCTAACAAGATTGACAAGTCATCATTGATTGTTCCACCATCTTCAACTTCAATTCCAAATTCAGATAACTTATTTAGTGACGTTTTCTTATTACGCTCATTAATAAAACCTAGGCACTCGTTAAAAGCAATTCTGTACAACCACGTTGTGATTTGATATTGTGGATCGTACTGATCGATCTTGGTCCACATCTTAGCTAGAGTATTGACTAATACGTCATCGGTTGCTTCTCCATCTTTTAAGATTTTATAAATGTAAGAGCGAAGACCCGGTTTAACTTTACGATATAAGACAGTGAAATCTTTTTCAGAACGTGTTTCTAAATAGTTTTCAGTTAATTCTCTGTAAGTTAATTGCATAGACGTAGTTTTATTTGTTTATTTTTTATTGATAGGTAAATCTAACTATAATTTCTGAGATAAAAAAATATTTTACACATTTTTTTACAAAAAAATTATTTTGATTCCTCAATGTCCTTAAACAGGGCCATGATATTATCTAAAGATTGAGGCTTATAACCCCAGAAATCACATGCAACGTTAACCATTCTCTTCTTATGATCCGTCTTATATTTGGCGCTTGGAAAACCAAAGAATGAATAGTGTCCTTTGGATTTATTAGGCCATTCTTGTAAAGGCCAGTAAGAGACCGTTAAATTGTCTTCATCTGCTGTGAAAATTTGCTCTATAACAGCGCTACCATCGGGCATCATCTCCTTATCTTCTAACTCAAGTAAAGGTGCATCAATCTCACCTGGAACTATGATAATAGTGCCATTAAGAGATGTTAACATTTCCTCTGCTGTAGTTGGGTCCCATGCAAAATTGCCTAACACATACACTATGTCATCTTCACCCACAACCTGATTCCAGTTTGCTCGAAGTGTTTGATTCATGTGTTCAACATCCTGAAATGGACGCTTAAAATACTTAATTGCGCTTGGACGACCAAACTGCAAGTTACCCGTGAAGAATATTTTCATTAAAAGAAGATTAATGGGTTGACTAGTCAACCCTTAATGTATTAGGCTTGTTCTACTGCTTCGTTAGAAACTAATTCAGTTGGCGTTTCTTCCTGATCTATTTTAGCGTCTAACTCTGCTAATTCTACATGCAAAGATTGAATCTCTTGATTAGCCGTTGCCATTGCTTGCATTGCAGTTGTAATTTGTGAGCCAATGTTAGTTAACAAGCGAACATATAAACGAGCTGATTCAATGCCTGTGCTCTGAACTGCCGTTAAGGATTGATATAGAGTGTTGATGTCAACTTGACGTAACGCGACTGTTGTCGGTGCTTCTTTGTTGATTTTTTGCTCTACTGAAATACGATTTTTTTCTTCGTGTAAAGAATCGCTTAAGTTGATTAAGACTGCTGCATTCTTCATGTTCCAAGTTACGTCTTGATTTAGGTGCTTAAGAACTCGTGTGATATTCTCTACTGTTTCAAAATCAACCTCATAAGTACGTTGTGCTAACTCTACTTGTTTTTCGGTTGCTTCCTGCTCTAATTGAGCGCGTAATGCTTGTAAATCTGCAACACTGACAGTTGCTTTTTCTGTGGTCTTTTTAGATGCCATATTATATTTAGTTTAGGTATTATATATTGTTTCTCTTTTTTGTTTCATTGGGTCATACCAGAAAGTTCGGCCATTCCGGTCCACTATCTTTGACATTTTCGGGTTACCATAGCACAGGATAAAATCATCCCAGCTTTCCATCATCTCCTTATAAGAACCGAAAGGATTCTCCCAGTCTCTTAGCTGTCCACCTCCTAATTTATAGGCTTGCATTGGAGCCCATCGGCATAACTGGTAGATTTCAGGATATTTTGTGAGTGCTTCTCTGGCCGGGATGAAAGGGTCGACGTCTACACGGTATAGAATTTCTGCTCTGAGATAATTGCCAATACCATTAAAGTATTTTTGATTCATCAACATCTCACAGATAGGGCGCTCAAACTCTTTGCGGCCTAAATTACTTGCAATATTTCTGATAAAATCCTGAAATTCGGTGGTTGGGTCTGGGCCACGATCTGGACCCCATGAGCCCCATTTCCATTTACCAAAGCGTCTTACATCTACAAAGGCCAATGAACCTCCTTCAGTTCTGAACAGTAAGTGAGCGTGTTTCTCATAGACACCATCATCAACCCACTTAAAATGACCCGACATTCCCATTGTCATCATCAAAGTTGCTGACATATACAGTTCGGAACCGGCGATTGAGTTCAGTTCAAGCATCAATTCTTTACCTCTGCTTTTAGCGCTAAGGGTAAATGGTGCACTGACTTCGTCGGAAATATCTGGACACTTGTGTGTTGGGTTCTTTTTTACCCCATAAAAAACTTTGTCCTTTGCAATGTGATTAATGAAATCGGCGGTGAGCCGTAATTCTGCTAATTCTGGCATGTGTGTGCTCTTTAAGTTAAACCTTCAAACCCGGAAAGACAATCCTTATATTCTACTTGTTGCGTTTGGTTTCAATAAACTGATTAATAATTATTTTGACTAGACTCCATGAGACGTAAGTGACAAAGATGGGCCATAGCGCAACAATCAGTACGTGGTCAGTGAGTGAAAAATCATCTACTCTCTGGTCGACCTTTGCCGCTTTAATTTGAATTAGCTGGGCTCCGAACGCAGCGGCAGCCCCAATCCACAGATAGATTAGTATTTCATGCATATTGTAATACAGTTAGTTAAGCGTAAGTGATACTGGTCGGCGGTGATAGAGATACCGTAGTGAGTGATTCTTTTCATTGTCAGCGCTCTTTCATAGATTCGGTCAATCACCAATTCGTTCGCTTCATTAGTTCCTGCCCAGTCATTGTATAGATGTTCATGCCCTACCACTTTAGTTGGGTCATACTCCATATTAACTTCAAACCTTCGCTTAATTAGTTCATCTCTAAGAGCATTAAAGCGAAGATGAATGTATTTTAGCTTGTTATAGAAGAATAGCACGTGACCAGTGCCTAAAGTGAACTGCTTAGGTAGCCTACTTTCAATCACAGGCTTCTTTGTTGCTAAGGCTATAGTTCTAAGTATCTCTCGGTATTCAGCGACCAGGTGTTGGTCACAAAGAGCCGAGGGAGGTATAGTTGCATTAATTCTTGTCATATATTAATTATAAAACGGTGACCTCTTTAATTTTAGAAATGTATTGAAACTCGTGCCAATCTGGCTGTATATCAATGTCTAAAAACATTCCGTCCTTTGTCATAACCTCGTCGTTCGCAGAGACTTCACCGAAAACCATGTCTTTCTCTAGAAAGTTAAAGATTTTCTTGTGAATCGACCAACATTTTTTTGAGTCACCTTTAATGAAGATTTTAAATGATGCCATATTAGGATAAATATTTTTAGTATTTATTTGTTTTTGATATAGGTAAATATAACTAAAAAACCCGAGACTAAAAAATCTCGGGTCATTTATTTTTAATAATTTTTTTTAACTTATACAGTATGGTCAATCCTGACCCTAACACAACTTTGAGGTTGACCTTCATTCATAAAGAAATTATTCAAATATCCCATAATGTTAGCACTACCAATCGGATTTGCAGAGTGCACATAAACTTTTGGGAACATTATACCTAACAGCTTCTTACTGCTTCGACTAATCAACTCGTCGTCTACGTGATAGTTATCATAATAGTGGTCCACTAGCCATTTAGCGCAATCCATTCCCGTCTTCTCTAAGATATTGTCATAATCTATCTTGTAGTTATGACGCACGTTAGTGTAGTACTCTTTCATTGCGGTATCTCCTAAGTCATGGTCAAAGGAAATCATCTCAACATTCTCAAGCTGAATATATTGAATGGTGCTAACAAACTGCTCGAAATTTCTGACCACCGTCCAATCCTTATCGACCGGGGTTCTAACATCATCTAAATAAATTTTAATCTTTGACATTTTACTTTTTGTTTGTTGGTTGTAACCACATGCCGTTTGCAAATAAGACATCTGCCACCACGCCCGGTACTTGCTCCTCAATTACAAATAGCATACCCAGTGACGTAACTGTATCGTGGTGAAAGCACTTGGTTAATTCATCTCTTATACGGTCTTGGCTAACTACTAGTTTCATTTTGTCCCATGCTTCACGCTGGGAAATAGCGGCCTGTAATTTCTCATCCATTAAGAAGTTCTTCGTCAATGAGAATCTGAAAGCGCGCAAGATACGCAATGGGTCATCCATTAACGTAATCATTGGGTCCGTTGGGGTTCTTAACACTCGGTCAATAATATCCTGCCCTCCGCCGAATGGGTCGATTAAGGTTCCATCCTCGGCTTCAGCAATCGCGTTGACTGTAAAGTCTCTACGAATCAAGTCATCTTCTAGTGTGCCGAGCTCTAAGATTGGACGGCGAGTTCCTTCTTCGTAACCAATCTCTTTTCTAGCCAGCACGAAATCTGCCACCATTCCTTCGTTCACGTGACCCTTTGGAAATTTGGCCCGGATTGTAAAACATTCTGGCGTGCTTAGGAAGATAGTGAAACCTTGGTCATCTAACCAATCAGACATAATCTCAAAGCCCTCTGTGACGGTTCTCTCATCATCTAACACAAAGGTAAAGTCAATGTCCTTTGACTCTAGTCCCATTAAGCGGTCTCTAACACAACCTCCTACTTTGAATATCTGTGGCATCTTTTATGAATTAAACTGTTTGAAAGTTATGAGTTTTTTCTGTAATAAAATCGATTGTTGTCTTGATTCGCTCGATGATTTCTTCACCAACTTTGTATTCTTTTGCAGTTCGCAATAAGTCAATATAAAGAAAACCATCCCAGATACCATACAACTTATTGGTTAACTGGTTATACATTGAAATGTCTTCGCTGTTTAAAAAGAAATCTTCTACTTGACGAACTGTATCTGCGTGAAATTGCATCATGTTCATGTCAAAAATTTCATAACGGTCAAATCTTTGGAAATAGCTCATATCTTGTTTGTTATTGTTTGATAGGTAAATCTAACAATAATTCCCGAGATAAAAAAATATTTAAGCAATTATTTTCAATTATTTTTTCTCATTGAAAAAATGTTGTGTTTTACCAGCTAATTTTAATTTTACACCATCACGATATGCATAATTACCGATGACACTATCACAATCATATTCATAGCGTCGATACTCAGTTTGGCCATCAACGTGAATTGGATACTGTTTTTTTGATGAAGTAATGTAATAAACCGGGATTAATAGTAAACTTAATACTATAAAAAAGAGTCCTTTGGAAAGATGTTTGTTCATGCTTATATTTGTTTAATTAATTTTATATCTAACTGTTTGAACAGGCGTAAAACACTTGATTTGTACTGGAATTTTATAAGTCACTTTTATTTGCGCAGTGTAGAATAGATCATTTCCTTTCATAATGTAAGGCTTCTCTGGTTGAGAATAAACTCTATTATCTAGTACATCGTCTATGTCATCACTCATCGTGTATCTGTAATTTAACTCCGCTGCAATTTCAATTCTATTAGACAGCTTCGTTTTAACTCCAACTCCAAAGGGAATTGAAACGGAATTTTTGATGACAGGATTGCTATTTACAGAGTACGCAATATGTCCAACTCCAGCGAAAAAGTATGGCGTTACTCGGTCTAAATTCGTATCGTACTGTAGCATCACAGAGGTCTCTAGCATATTAGTACTGAAATTTAAATTTCTAACGTAATTCGCTCTGTAAACAGAACACGTATCATAGTATTTGTCATCGGCTGATAACTTAATGTAATTTAGATTTATTCTATAGTGAAGGTTTCTCTTAAAATTGCGAGAAAATTCAACTCCTACGCTAGATTTTATGGACTGTGGACCATTGCTCAAATAAACATTAAACGGTGTAATGTCTCCAAAGTATCCAGCTACTCCGCTGCTTAAAGAAACGGCTGACGTAGGTGTAAATCTCTTAAAATAACCTGGTTTACCAATGGTTGCATGTGTAAACAATAAAAGCGCTATTAAATATTTCATCTTCCTTTTCCGGTTAATTGCATGTCAAATGTAGCCAAATCACCGTCATCAGATATAACTAGCGCAATGATATTGTCTTCTCGTTTAAGAGCTGAGGCTGGAATCATTCCAGTATATTCCCATCTCTTTGTGTAATATGGAGCAGAGTTTTTAGAAACTAGAACACCATTAATATAGAGCTCATATGCGTTATCTACACCAATATGAAATTTAATACTATTTAGATTATAATCGGAGAGATTGAATTTTTTTCGAACGTAAATTGTGGAGCGACCTTTCCAGTATGTGTTATAATTAAAATAGCCCATTGGGTCAAATGTCGTCTGCTTTGTATTACCGAACGGGGATTTTCCAATGGTCCAAGTACCGATTGTAGTTTTCCAGTTTGTCTCCGGTCCAGCAAGTTTGTATTCCCAATCCGAATGAGGATAAATTATGATACTGTCCACGAATTTAGCTCTGGTCATAAAGCTGTCTATTTTACCGTATGATCGGTGCTTTGAATTTGCTGCGTACGTAACGAAATAGTATTTTGTCTTCTCCTTTAATTTTTCTAATTCCTGTGAAATTTGACCTTTGTTTCCATTTCCTAAATTAATAGTCGTGCCGGCACTAATTAAAGTGTTCTTGTTTTCAGATAAAATAAAACCCCGATTAACGGAAGAACAAAGACATCCTTCGTCAATAAGAGTTCCATTTAATTTAGCTGAGTTAATACTAACTTTAGAAGCAGTATCGGTCTTAATTACTGGAGGATTGAATTCCTCGCCAGGAGTAATGCAAGACGCTAATAAAAATAAAGAAGCTGCGAATAGGGCCAGTTTTTTCATGATTATACAGTTTCGGCTTTAAGCTTTTTAACGTGCTTGCAATCTCCTCTATGAAAGTTTGCGCTAGGGCAATTACAGCTCCATTTGCCGTTTTTATTGGTGACATCGTAGACGGTGCCAGGCTTTGAGCCTGCAACCTGCCAACTTTTGTTAATTGACTGAACTCTTTTGGGCTTCTCTAAGAAGCTTTGTACTGGTGCCTTATTAACTATAGGCTGCATCAGTATCTGCTCTCTGGTGGTACCTTCTGGAACCTTGTGCCAACCAGGGCAAACATAGGTTCCAGAAGGAAGTTTTACTAGGGCAAACACGTCTCCATAACGAGAGTTCTGTTCAATTACTATTTTCATTACTTAGCAACTTTAGTCATTGGAACATAAGCACCGTTGCGATACACATGAGGAACTCCTTTCATCATGATGTAACCTGCTCTAGCAATACCTTGTTCGGTTGAACGTTCTGCATTGTGACGCACCTTCTCAGATGCTTTCATTAACTCTTCAAATTCCTCTTTAGAAATTCTGCCAAATTTTACGTCGTCTTGCTTCTTTTTTGCCATGATAAGTATTGTTTTTTTGTTTGATTATTTAAGATAGGTAAATCTAACTATAATTCCCGAATAAAAAAAATATTTACTGAATTATTTTACCAAAGATTTCAAATTCTTTGATTAAATCTTCGGAGTATCTTTCATCGTCTGCGACATAATATTTTACGGCATAGTCATAATAATCGCTAGCTGTGTAGCGTGCCATTATTGTAGCTCGTTGTCCATCTGGCTTTAATGAAACTACATCACCAACATTATACTTATAATGACGTACAGCATCTGGTTTGCGTTCACCACACGAAGAGAGTAATAGGGCGGTAAGAACTGCAAAGATTTTAAATGTTTTCATTGTTTCTAATTCTTTGAATTGCTGATTCTGGCATGGTTCTAACACAATACTCTACGATATGCTTTAAGTCTTTTAGGTGCATCACCATCAAGTCTAAGCTGTACACTTTACCGGCAGGGCTTCTATCGATTTCAATCTCTTCATTATACTTATTCCATATCGTGTCTGCGAATCCTTTCATGCAGTCGCGTTTTATAAATTCGTCTGCAACTTCTGCACCGAGCCTGGACTCTAGTTCCATCATCTCATACGAGACAGAATGTTGAAATCTGAGACGTGAGTTTTCTAAAATTTGACCCTGCTTAAAGTTTCTAAGAGTCTCTAAAAGATCTTGATTGATGTCAAGTCCTTGCGTGTTAATTTTTGGGTTTTTCATTTTTCAAAATAGAATTTAACTGTGATTGGTTTTATCTCTATTAGACCATAATCTAGGGCTAAGTTAAAGTTAGGAGTATCTCGCGTTAAGCGATTAATTGATGTTTGCACCTGATTTCTAAATTGCTCTAGTGTCCAGGTGCTTTTCCAGCGATTGCATCTTGCGCAACTTGGATTCAGGTTCTCGACATCATGTGAACCTTTTTTAATGCCACACCTAAGTGCCTCTTCTTCAGTGACAGTATGCCAATGTGGTTCTATGTGGTCAACTTGCATCTGCTTGACTGTAATTTCAGTACCACAGTACGCACATCTACCATCGTATTTGGCGTGAACTAAGAGTCTGTCAACTTTATATTTCATTATAGTTTATCGTTTATCCTATTAAAAATTCTAAACCAGATTTAACTTCATAAATACTTGTCCAGATGTGATTAACATCGTGGTCTATGCAAAAAGCATACAATTCCTCTTCTGACATTTCATCGAAAAAAAACTTACCATTTTTAGAAATAGAAGAGTCAGATTCTAAGTGTTCTAGTAAGTTCCGATACTCGTCCTTTTCAGTGTACGATACTAGCTCTTTGACCGATGTGGAAAAATTACGTTGTGACATATTTAATTCTGTTTTAGTTAATATGGGTAAATATAAACAAAAAACCCGAGATTAAAAAATCCCGGGCTAATTATTTTATAAAAATTTCAATATTTTTTCTTTTACACCAGACTGCTTGATGCCTTCATCGCTCTGTGGTGTCCAGACAAAGTTTTGAAGACCCCATTCCCTGTCAAAAGGACCATAACTACTATTAGCGACATGAATTCCCATGTGTAAATCATCGATCGCAACCCAATGAGTCACCTCCGGATGCCGGCTTAACCAGTCTAAGATTTCAAAGTGTCTCTCTTGTTCTAAATCTTCAATTCGATTCCACTTGAAATTATCATAGTCGGGAATCCTACCCTCTCGCTGTAAATCTGAACAATATGGTGTAAAGTCAATCGGCTTCTTAATAATGCCCTGTGATAAGTAGTATTCTCCCATCTCGTCGACGGTGGCCCATCGCTTCCAATCTGAGCTAACTACGATCTCTGCACCAGTCTCTTCCAGAATCTCGTTCAGGACCTTGATCGCCTCCTTATTAAAGTCATCGTATCTAGACAGAACCGGTAATGCCATGATTGATTGACTCAATTTTCTACGTGCGGCCTCCTGTTTCTTGTGCCGAGTGCCCCATTCATTAATAAGACAAATCACGCCGTCATGGTCTAAAAATATTACTTTCATTTTTTTCTGGTTATATTAAAATGTTCGTAATTGTTTAACTTGTTAAATTGTCTTTCAATTCTATATAAGTGATTCGGTGTTAGGCCGAACCAGGGGTCTGAGTGATGAAACTTTGCAAATTGTTCAGGCAACATATCTGAATCATCATCTAGGATTGCATAGTCTTCAACTTCCGGATGTGATGCTAACCAATCTTGAATCTCTTCACCTCTTAGAGTTCTTCTCTCACCTGTAATTCCAACATAGGTTCCAGGCTTGAAGCCAAGTCTTACTAGGGCCTTTTCCCATCGTTCAGGTGCTGATATGTAAACGTTCTCAGCAAAATGATTTTTCCAAACCGATGAGATACAAATCTTCGTGCCGGTTTCATTACACCATCTACTTAACCATCTCCACTTTTGAGGGCAAGTTTCCTCTGCCAATCTTTCAAATTGATAATCAAAGGTGTAAAAGTCTCTAGGGGTCTTGTAATCTGCCATAGAAACTCCTTTGGATTTGATTCCAAATATTTTTCTAAATAGGCTCTTTAAATCCCACCACCATGTGATTGGTTTTCTCCAGCGCCTTTCATGTCTCTGTTCATAAAAGACTCTGGAGTTCATCACACCGTCTATATCTAAAAATATTACTTTCATTACGCTCGTATTAAACGTTTACGAATTTCAGTTAATGTTGTTGTGTTGTAAAAATCACCATCATTATAAATGATTTGTAATAATCCTGATTCTTCAGATTCCCAATTAACTTTATCTTTAAGAGTTAATCCACCTTCGTAATTATCATATACCGCTAATAATCCAGTTGCTGATTTTTTAGTACCGTCATCGGTAATTGGGTCTTTAAATATGTTTCTACGAATTGTTCTAACACCCCATTCAACACTTTCAGGCGTTGCTAGAAATTCCTCCTCTAATTCAACATAAGTTGCTTTCATTGCAAATCCAAATGTATCACGAGTATTAAATTGATATGTGAATGAACCAATACCTAATACAACGTTTGTAGATGCGAAACCTTTTGCTTCTAATCTTCTACAAATCTCATCAGCTCTATCAATTGTGATACTATCACCATAAATTGCTCCAATGTGAGAATCTAATACTTTGTAACCTTGTTCGTTGATTGTTCCACCAAACACATCCCAAAGTAATTCGATAACACCTTTATAAGCTGCGTTTGCACTATCATGAGAATCTCCTTTAGCCGCTCTGCCGGTGTTTGCTAATCCACAAAGAATATCTACGGGGTCACCGCTATCAGGTCTAATTACCAACTTACCATCTCTTGCTAAGATTTCTTCTTTAAGAGTAACGATATGTTCGGTGCATACTTTCCATAAATCCCATGTATCAGATACAATTGATAAAATACCGGTTGGATATGTTTCAATTAAACGTCTGAATGTACCTACCTCATCGTCAGAACCACCAGCACACATTACACTATGCTCAGTTGCATTAACACTACCACCTACAAATCCGGTCTCACCATAATATTTTCTAGCACCATATAATGTAGGTAATGAATCAGTTCCACTGAATGATGTTAAGTGACCTAATCCTGAACTAATAACAGCGTCAACTGAATCCATACCACGCATTGAGAAGTCATGTCCTTGCCAATCAATAAACCAACCACGTTCAGCATCGGTTTTTTCTTGCCATTTAGTCAATACTTTTCTGTATGTGTGAGCGATTGTAGCTGACGTCATTGGTTTCCATAACAAATTAGAGATGATTGTCTCTAAGTAATTTGTTACCCAATAGAAATCGGGATGCGTATTATAAATTGTTAATACTGGTACCTTGATCGGTACTAATGTTCCCTCTTCAATTGCTTTAACATTGATAGGCAAATAACCTAGGTCGTGTAGAGCTTCAAAATGTGATACATCATAATCAGTGCCTAAGTACAATGATAATTCACGTTTCATTTCACCACAAACTTCATCTTTTGGTTTATTAAAGAATTCATTTTGAAATGCTTCGTGAATTTGTTGTACAACCATTTGTTGTCCAAATGAAACTACTTGTTCACATCCTGTCGGAGCGTACTTGTTACTTCTTGGTGTGAAGTTTGAATAAACTAAAGTTGTTCCTTTAGGATATTGTTGGTGATGGCCTGTTTTGTAACCGTCTGTTAAAAATAAAGGATTCATATCTTGTTTTTTTATGATATGTAAATATAACTATAATTCTTGAAATAAAAAAATATTGAGCTAATTTTTTATAAATTTAGTTCGAACACGATTGCATTATATGGGTCTCGTTGGTCTCCATGTTCTTGTTTAACTGAATCCCAGCCCACTTTTAAATATCTTTCTTTTAAAATCTTAAAGTGCTCGTACGTCATTCCTTTAGGAGCATAGACCATAATTCGATGACTAAATTTCCATTCTAATAAACTTGCATCTATCGTTGCTTCAAATTCATCAACCTCCTTTAAGAAATTATGACGTAATTGCTCAGGTCCTATTGCCATTTTTTATAATTAAAATACGTTAAATTGTTTTACTTTATCAGATGCACCTTCAATGTCTTTGTAAGAATTGGTGGTATAAATGCTTTCAAAACACTCTTCTAATTTAGTATATCCAGCACTAAAAATGCCATGAGTTACGACTAAATAAATTTGAGCGCTCGGTCTACCCCATTTGATTGCGTTTGCTAATTCTACAAAAGTTCTGCCACCATCACAAATATCGTCAATGATAATGTATTTAATATCATTGTGCTGGTCTAGGGTTGGAATTTCTGTTCGAAGAATATCTCCAGTTTTCATATCACGTACTTTATTAGCGGTGATGATTTTGTCTATGCCAAATTCTTTCGCGACATCAAAGATTTTCTTATAAGCTCCAGCATCAGGACTTACTAGACAAATTTGACTTTTATCTACGTTAATATCCTTTAGCGCATATTTAACCATGATATGATTAGGAACCTTCATATAATTATTTAAGCATGCTTCTAATACGTCTGAATGTGGGTCTACTACTGCAACCTCTGCGAAATTCAATGAGTTAATAATTGGACAAATCACCTGCTTTAAGTAATTAACTCCTCCTTTTTGAAATCTACGGTCTGAACGTGAACCTAAAAAATAAGGTGCGTATAGGGTAATAGGACGATCTGTTAAATTACGAAGTGCTTGTGTTGCACAAATTAAAAGTTCAACATCTTTAAACGAACTTAAGCGCGTATTAATTTGAATTACGTCAGCATATCTCTCAATTGCGCTCCATTCCGTTAGGTCGATAGTTTGTTGTCCATCCGGAAATCGACTAATTTTATATTCAATGTCGGATTTTTCTGCGTTTACTAAGTCTAATTTTATCATCTTTTATTTTGTTTGATAAGCAAATATAACTAAAAAACCCGAGACTAAAAAATCTCGGGCTAATTATTTTAAGCTAATTGTGTATATGTCTCAATCAACTCTGTGATTTTAGTATTAAGAGCTCGCTGAGAGCTGTAATCCTTTTGCTTAACGTCTAGACCTGAAACTCGACCTTTAATTGACCATAGCTCTTTCAGTAATTCTCCGACAGTACTTTTATCTAAAACTTTCTGAGAACGTTTAGCTAAGTGTAGACTAACAACCTCCTCTAGACGCTTTCTAGTAGAATTCATTTTAGTAACGCACTCGTCATACGTGCCAATCATTCCGTTGGAGCTAGTAGATTTTTCAAAGTCTTCCATTCCAGTTAAGTATGCATCATCTATCTTAGCATATCTTAAACCTGAATGATTCGGCACATTTACTCGAGTCTTGTCGATGCCGTATTGTGCGCAAATTTCATAGAAAAGTTCTATGGTGTCTGGCAAATATTTACAACGTGTCTCAAACACATTCGTAGCATCTAAGGAATATAGAGGCACAATATACTTATAAGCACTCACTGGATATTGAATCAATTCAATCTCTAAGTCGTGTTCAGTATTCACGTTCTCGTACACTGCCTTATAGGCTCTAAAAAAACGAATAGCTTTTACCTCATCTTCAACTTCGTCATAGATGAATTCTTCGGAGTCTTCATCATAGGTACGAGAAGCGTTAATCTCAGCCTGTATTTCATTATACTCTTCCTTTGAAATAACCATGCCGGTTTCTAAGTGCGTATAACCTGTGCAAACCGACTCTGTTTTAGAAAATGTAATGGTCTCTGGCTTTTCTGAAATTACACACAACTCTCCGTGCTTAAATGTTCCATTCAAGGGATTAACGATAGATTTACCATTAACTTTCATGTTTGCGAAGTTGTAGTAGCCTACATTAAAAGTGTAAAACCCAGTTTGAGAATCATAACCTACCTTAATTGATGTTTTCATAATCATCTTGTTTAATTGTGATAGGTAAATCTAACAATAATTCCCGAATAAAAAAAATATTTTAAAGATTATTTTTAATCTTTTTTATAGAACCAAACATCTTGTGAATAATCATGCTGAAAAGGGGCCCCTAGCTCTTTGAAAAAGTCATTTACCGCATCATACACGCCTTGCCAATATTTTCTGCCCTCAACATAATCGTGACCTGCAATGATACCGCCAGCTTTAACCTTTGGAATCCAGGCTTTAATGTCTGCCATCACATCTAAGTAGTCATGCGAAGCATCTATAAAAACAAAATCCAGACTATTATCTGCATACTTGTTAGCTGCGTCGATGGAGTTGAGCTGTATTGGGTTAATTAAGTGCTTTACAGGCTTGATATTAAGCATAAAATCCTCATACAGAGCTCTGTTCACTACAATATCGTGCTCTTGATGTTCGATTGAACCTTTCCATGTATCGACACAGTCAAATCTGATCCACTTTGCAGAGTTGTTGATTTCAACGGCCATAAACACAGCGCTTCTGCCTCTCCAGCTGCCCACTTCTACAAATCTGGCTCCCGGTTTTGCGGCCTTCACCATCTGTTTATAAAATTCTAAGTAGTTAAACCAGTCTTCTCCAATACTTTGATAAAAATGTTCCATTAGAATTGTTTAATTAGATGTTGTCTCCATGGTTTTAGAGGCTTTTCATTCTTAAAATAATAAACTTGAAATGGTTTGCCATTCTTGAAGATTGTCTTTTTAAAACCAGCTGGAATTAAGGCACCGTGAGAGCCTCTTTTACTACCACTGAAATCTAATTCTATTAAGATATTGACAATTGATTCGCTAGCAAGTTCTTTCTCGTAGGCTTCTAGCTCTTTCCATGCTCCCCTGTTCAAGTCTTTATGCTGCAATGCGCAATTAGCGTATGAGAATGTTTTTCTTAATAAAACGTAATCGCAATTAAAACTTGCAGCCGGAGCCATGTGGCCACGGTCCCACTCATTTAATTGATAATCTCTAGCATCAGACGTATGAATTCCCGGAACTGTATAAAAATCTAAACCTTTTCTACTATACCACTTCAGTTCTGATGTTGAGCATTTGACGCTGTATTCGACTTTAAGTGGCTGTTCAAAATCCTCTGAATATTCAATTTTAAATACATCGTTTTGAATCAGCTTGGTGTTGCTGGGATTAAGACCAGAAAATAGAAATAAAAATAATAAAAGTGGTGCCTTCACTCTCTATTTATTAAAGTTTCTCTCCGCAGTTAGGACAGAATTTCCAGGTTTGCTTCTTCATTCTTGTACCGCAAGATGAGCAGTAATTTCTAATCTCTTTTACTTCGATCGGGCGATGAGAGTCAGGCAAGATTTTCCATTCCGCAGTTTCACATGCGAGCCATTCAAAATCTTCGTTGGTTGTGCCGAAATTCTGAGATGATTTTGAGCCCTTTTCAACTCTACCAGTTTCTATCTCATTACTAACCTGAGTACTGTAAGTTGCATTAACATTACCAGTAAACGTAGAAGTGGTAAAAGTATTGCTAGCATAATTGACATAGTTTGTACCATTTGTCGTGAATACGCCCGTCGATGGGTTAATCCACGTGTTTACGGGAATATTAGGTATGGTTCTTTTTTCTGGATAGAACATAACCCTTACCGAACCATTGTTCTTGATTGATTCTAAAACCTGAGGAGTAGTGCCCGAATCGACGGTGTAAGTATTAAACTTAAACTTTGCGTTCTGGTCTATGTAACGATCTAAAAAGTATCGTTGTCCTGGTCTAAGGACTAAGCCTGATGTTGAAATTAACTGGTCATTAATCCAGATTTTAGCAAGTACTGAGACTTGATAAGGATTAAACAGTTCTATTTGAAATTCGTCGCCATCTTTAAGATAGACAACATCGCCGTAAGATTTAAGGCGATTGTTATTGAGCGCAATATGCGCAGTTGGTTGGTTAATCATAGTGCTTATTTTGTTTTTAAAACCCTTTCACTGCCATGGACAGTTCTAAAGTCATTGTTGACTCAGGGCCTTTTAAAGTGAGGCACCACTTTTACTTTGTTTCTCTATAAAGAGAAAATGAGGAGAGTGAGGGATTCGAACCCCCGGTCCTGTTACAGACTTCGGTTTTCAAGACCGACGCGTTCGACCGCTCTGCCAACTCTCCAATATGTTAAAGAACTATAATCTATATATCTGATAAATTACTTTAGTTATACTAGAATAGACTTTTTTGTTTCAAAATTATACTTGAATATTAAAATTTATTACGCATCTATGCTCTGCTCCATAAAAAGGCTCCACCGAATGAACAATATCATAAGGCCAAATAATCAACATTCCTTTCTTTGGTCTAATAAAGTATTTCATACCTCTGATATGAAATGCAAAAACTCCAGCGTAAGGATGGTCAGCAATAGGTAAGCCATCGGATAGATAATAGCCACCTGAAAACATTAGAGGTCCTGCTTCACCTGGACTCCATCTGCAATGATTGTGTGCGTTATGCCCTCTTCCACTATAAGGGTCATAATATTGCATCCAACTCTCAGTGATAACTGGTTCTCTCGCTGCGGCCTCATCTTTGCCTATGCCTATCAATAATTCTTTAAAGCCAGTGATGACCCTTCGTTTTATCTCTTTCACATCAAATTCTTCTCTCTTTAAAAAATCATTCGGCGGTGTCCAGAATCTGCTTCCTATAGGCTGGAATTCATTCTCTTCAACCCATTCATCGTGTCTATGATAATTTATATCGTAATTAGATTGTCTCTCTATATCGTATTGCTTAGGCAATTCTTGACCCATTCTTTTTTGAGTCTCTGACAAGGTTTCAAAACCAAGCTGATAAACCCTGTCGTTCAGTGGGTCATGCTCATACATCTTTTGATAAACTGGAATTGGTGCCAGATAAAATACATCGGGCACTTCGGTCTGGATTAAAGGCTTTTCAAAATACATTATATCTCAATGTTTAATTTTTTCAAGGCAAAAGCTAGTGCTATTCCCTCTGCATTATCATAACACTCATAATTTGTTTGTCTCTGCCACATGGCTCTGAATATAGGTTGTATATTTTCAAGTGCACGTGTCAGTTCTTCTGTTGGTATATCTTTTCTAAAACAGAACTCTGTCTCTCCAATCGTTTTTATTTTTTTATAGTCTATTTTGTTAGCTTTACAATAATAAATAAAGGGTTCAAAATAATCCAAGTGCTCGTAATCCTCTAAATGGTCACCATAAGGCCAGTAACCCATGAACCAGAACTGCCTACTCATATCGGCTTTCAAATTCGATAGGTCGATGTCCTTTAAGTATCTAACGTCTATATAGTATACATCTTCCTGGAATTTATCAATCATCCTGAGACTAAAATACATCTTCTCAAAATAAGAGAACTTTGGTTCAGTATACTCTTCAACCCATTCAAAATCATAATCATCGGGTTTATCTGTTAATAAGGCAACACGTAAGGAAGATGCGTTCAATCTTTCTATTTGCGAATCTAACATCTCTCTATACTTTTCTCCAATCGCAATCAGTGCTATTATCATATATGCTTTAAATAAATATCCTTGTGTATAAGTTCGTCAATTTTAGAGTTAATTTGTTGGCTAACACCATCACAAGATGGCATATCAAAATGTTTATATTCGTTCTCTCTGCCTCTAATTACAATAGGTTCGTATTGATTGATGTAATCTTCAAGGCTGCATTGCGCAAAGCAATACATTGCAAACTCCTCAATACAGTTAACCAGTCTATTTGCTTTATATATGTCAAATAATTTTGTAGCTGCTTTAGCGCCTCTTGAATAGAAGAAACAAAAGCATGGCAGGACATGATTCTCTTCGAGCTCCCAACTGTGTCTTAATAAATTTAATTGTTGTGATTCAATCCATGCTGGAATATTTGGGTCCAATTGTAAAGCGTTAAGTTCAACGTGCTCCTTAAACTTTTGCTGATATTGAAATGGATATCCATATAATGGGCATTGAACTGGGCCTCTTGTTCTTATTAAGTCCCAGAATCTAGTATCGATTGGTCTTAAAACTTTCACATCCCAATCTAAGAATAAGTATTCATCCCACATTAACTCTGCCAGAGATAAGGCCAAGAGTTTATGAGCATACTGGTCATTAGCTGTGCTAAATTCAGGATGCGTTAATTGTAGGTCATTCATCACAATCGTTCTATATCCCATTTCCGATAATTTGTCAGCGCTACTCTTGCCCCAGACAAACACAAACTCCTCTCCGAAGATTGGGCGCTCTGGAATTTCAGACCAGAATCGAGAAGGATCTCCCCATAAAACTCTAACTATTTTCATAACTCTTGTGGTTTATACACCTTTAATCGCGGTTGTTCCAAAATCCATCTCGACTCAGGAAAAACATGCCATATCTCTTCAAAAAAGCGGATTGAATCTCGTTTCATAAATTCAGGGTCTTGCCCATATACAACCTTTGCTAGCCAAACATGTTCCCATTCAAATTCATCCTTGTGCTTATCATGTTGAATCGGATAATACCAAGCTTCTGAAAGACCTTTATTTCTCGTAGAAGTGTTTCCATAATCCGAATCGCTCAAAAAGACTCTATCTGTTAAAGTATCTATCCTATACTTTCCATCTCTAAATACTTGACCCAACGCTCCCTGGTCAGTGAGCAGCCAGAACCATTCCGGAACAGCATTTCTAGTGTTCACCATCTCTTTGTGAATTTTAATGTAGTCTTTAATTACATCAAGATTATTGACTCTTAGGAATGAAGTATTAGGTATCCACGCATTAATATTGTAGTTAGCCGGCAGATTATAGTGAGAGACCTCAGCTTCAAACTGTTCTCTTGTGAAATAATAGTAACCTCTAGGAATTTCCCAGTGACCAACGGTGATGTCGGATTCTCCAGTTAATTCTGGCATACTACCTCTAACAATAAAGTCTTGGTCCAGGAAAGTGAAAGGCTCGGTTTCAAATTGAAGGCAGTGAATTTTACCGGAGGTCCAAAAATGAGCGGGGTCTACGTCCTTATAGTTCTCCAATACATTAGTGTCAATCTCGTCGTATAAAGAATCTATGCCTATAGATTTATAAAATTGAAGACCAACCTTGTCAGTATAGAGCTTAATTGGGCCATTGTGTAATCGCCATCTTAAAATAGAAAGAATAGTGTATAGGACTTGATAGTCAGGTTGATTATAGATATAATCCAGTTCGCGCTGAATCTTGAAACCATGTCCTCGTAAACGATGTCTCTCAAAAAAAGGTTTTGTCCAATTTACATGAACTGCTTTCATATTGATGATTATCTAACAACTCTTACGAAAGGTGCTGAAGCTCCACTCGCATCGTTGAATTTAGAGATTAAATCTTCTAGAGCTGAGACTAATGCAGTCATATCTGAACCTGTTTTGGCAGCAGCTGCAGCAGCGGCTGGTGTTCCTGGTTTAGGTGCTCCAGCTGGTGCAGGTGTTGAAGTATCTTTACCTGAAGTGAATGATTTAAAATATTCACCAAGATTGTTAACTCCTTGACCAACTGACTCCATTATGCCAGTAGAAGATTCACCAGAACTTTGAATTGTAGTTTTAGCCTCTTGAATCATGTCTGCTAATTTCTTAATGGCTTCGGTTAACTGCTCTCCCATCTCTTCAATCGCGTTATCTGTCTTTGATAAGTATGTTAAACCTTGGAATATTTGATTAGTTAATTTTAAATTCTCTCTGTCAAACTGATTTACAGCGTCTTTAAATCTAATGAAATGGTTTACATATCTACCATAACTATCAACGAATCTACTGAATCCATTTGCCTCTTGAACGATATGCTTGATGTTGCTAGCTAAATTACCGGTCATTGTAACCATCTCCATATTGATAGTCTCATTCTTTCCAGCGGCTGCGTATGCTGAGGTGAATGCATCCATAATTCCAGTGATTTTAGCCTTTAGTGCGACTGGGTCTATTGTGTTAGATGCGATTGTTTTAGCGGTATTAACTAATTTAGTTAAAGGGTCTGAGAAATCTTCAACTAATGAAATACCTCTCTCAATGTTAGATTTACCAAACCAACCCCATGAGTCTTCTGCATCTGGGCTTTTTCCAATTGCACCAAATATGCCACTTATACCTGAAACTAGATTCTGTATGTTTGTTTTTACTCTAGCAAATATGGTTGCGTCTAGCGTATTATATCCTACAATCTTACTTCCTTGATAAATTGGGAATTTAAGGTCTGCCATTCCCTGTACGCCTTTAGCTATTTCAGCAATTGCATTACCCATGCCCTGAACGGCATCAATACCATCCGCAACCGGTGATTGTCCAACTCCAAGTCCAGAGAACCATGAACTACCGCCCGGGTATTTTAAACCTATTTCGCCAAAGATATCCGCTAATCCGTTGGTTAGCATCATAGCGTTGACTCTAACTTTTTCAAATACGCCAGAGTCTAATGTATTGTATCCTACAATTTTAGTTCCTTGATAAATTGGAAATCTTAGATTAGCCATCGCCTGAGTACCTTGAGCAATAGAAGATAGTGCATTGCCCATACCTAAAACCGCATCAATACCATCAGCTACGGCGGATTGAGAACCTAATCCAACGAATGATAAGAAATTTCTACCGCCGGGGAATTTAGAACCTATTGCGCCAAAAGCAGTAGCTAAAACAGTAGTTACCTTTGAAATTTGATCTGGTAATACATCATAATTAATTTTTAACTTTTGGAAAGCCTCTATTCCCTTTGCAATAGACATTAAAGCAAGACCAGATAGCATCATAACGGGTACCGTCGCATACATCGATGCAATTGCAACTGGATTTATTAAGAATGAATTAGCTAAAGAGTACATGAAGTATTCCATCTTCGACATCATTCTGCCGCCTCCAAAACCTAAGAAAGAATCCGTTTCATGACCAGAGTCTTCGAGCAATGTATCTAATTTGCCACCTTTAAAAGCCATTGCTAATAAAGCTGCGCCTCCAGCAATTGAAGCCATTGCAAATCCAGATAGAATCATAGCAACTGCGCCAGGAATAATAAAGGCAGCTGCGGCTCCGGCAACTGCCATTACAGCACCAACACCAGTTGTTAAGGCTAAAATCTGGCCAATTGTCTCCCAACCAGAACCATCAGCTGGAATAGATGAAGAGAATAGAAGAGCAGCTAAGCTTAGTAGAATAATAGGGATTGCAGTGAATGTCATTGCAACCGCGCCATACATAATTTGATTTTTAACTAGGCCTGCTAGAGCAAATACTATTGCAACTCCAGCAATAAGACCCATAATTTGAAGTAAAGTGCTCCACTTATCTGGAATAGCGTCTAATATAATAGAAGCCAATAATAAAGATAGACCAACTGTAACGATTGCGGCCGATGCTAACATTAAAGCGATAGAAGTCTGCTTCATTGATTTTCCAACTCCCATTTTATCAAGAAGGAAAAAAGTACCTCCTAAAACTAAGAGAGTAAACGCAATCATTGGAAGAGATTGAATTCCATAAGTATATAATGGCACTGCTAATACCATAGCAGCTCCTAATAATAGAATAGCGACGGCTGCTTTTTGCATGCCTTCCATTGCCATTTTAACTGATTCATTGGCTAGAGGTTTGGTAACCATTTCTAATGTTTTGGCTATAATCCAAACTGAAATACCCCATAGTGGAGCTGTGATAGAACCTATCAACATTAGCGGTGCCGCAAGGGCCATGTAACCTGCAAACTTAAGAATAGCGGGGCCCATTTGTGACAATGACTCGATTCCCAACGCAATAGCTTGAAATTTCTCACTATTACTTTTACCATCACCTTGTAAATTATTCAGGGCCTTAACAATCTCTTGTAAACCTTTACCAATATTTGACATGGCCTTTCCACCGAAAAGTCTCATCATGATAGAGGAGCCCATATCTCCGGATGTAGCAGTTTCTTTATTCTTACCTTGAGCAACGATAACTCTAATCAGTTCTTCTACCTTACCAAACAGAGCGCCACCAGGACTAACTGCCTGGGCTGTTATTCTGGTGGCATCTGCAATTGCAATTTGGTTTTCGACTGAAAGTTTCTCGAAAGCGCTTCTAAAAATACTCAAGGTTTTCTAATTCTTTTTTGTATATATCACTCTTAGAACTTAGGCATTGATGGCATGCTAACTTTTGGCATATTTACTTTAGGAGTTTTTATGCTGCTAAGCGAATTCTTACCGTATTGTTCATTTGCCTGTTGTTGCTCATTGTCTTGACCCTCTTTCTGTTTCTTTAGAACGTCTGACATGTCCTTTATAAAGTAATGATATTCATAATATTCAAGTGCATCAATCTCAGAAGGTTGTAACTTCAGATGATACATCATATAGAACTTTGTTTTAAAGAAGTTCTGAAGAGAAATCTTGAACAATGAAAAGAGATTTGATTCCGTCACGAAAGCTGATAGGAACGAGTACCTCCTCATCCTCGTATGGAACCAACATTTCAGGTTGAACTCCAATTTTCATTTGTTCAGCTAACTTATAAACTAGCATGTATTTTTTTGAATCCCAGCTTTGAAAGTCAATTTCTCCTTTAAAGATAGAAGCTTCATTGAAACCTCTCCAATCTTGTTGAATGTATGGTAAAATCTGTAGGTAAGATTGGTCCCATTGTTTCTTTTCAATCTGCTTAACTCTAATGTAATCTGTAATTACCTCCATGATTCCAATAGTCGGAGGTCTCATTGTGATTGTGCCAAAGGAACGAGTTTGAATCTCATATCCTCTTGTAGTCTCATCATAGTACTTCTCGATTTCAGCTGGAACCTTCGATAATTGAAAGAATTTAGAAGCGATTTCAGCGTCAAATTCCTCACCATCTTTAGTGGTTGCCTTAACAGTTAATTTACTCTCTGGCTCTGGGAATGTTAGGTCTCTAATTGAAAGTAAAATGAAAACTCTGTCCTCTTCTACAATATCCTTATAAGATAACATTTTTGATTTAGCTGTGAATCTAACGCAGCTCTTGATGATGTAATTTAACTTTTCTTCAATATCTAATAAGTTTCCATCATCGACTGTTGAGAAGTGTCTAATTTCTGCAACCTTTGCAGAACGAATAGAAATAGATGCACCAGCTGGATAAAATTTACCTGAAGATGGAAGATTTTCCATTTCAATGTTGTAATATCCTAGAATAGTGTCAGCATCTCCTGCGGTTTGAGTAGCATATCTAGCCATATCAACCTTTCCTAAATTAGGCTCTTGAGTTGGTGCTTGTTCAGCTGCTTCTACCAATTTTTTGTAATCTTCACTTAGATTTGGATTTTCTTGTTGACTCATTATTTCTTTGCTTTAAGTTGATTAATTCTGTCCGAGCTCCATGTTTTGTCGCCATCGGGTCTCATTTCAATTTCTTTACGTATTAATTCTCTAATGAAGGCTGAGATTGAAATTGGCCTTTCTTGATTTTCTAGAGCGTCATTTAAGATGATTCTATTTAAAATAAAAACTTCATCCTCGCTCAATAGTACTTGTAACTTCTTAGTTAGTTTATCTGTGTTTGACATGCGATATTATCTTGATAATATATTATATATTCGTTACAAAAAGAAGGGATGATTGCGTAACCATCCCTTTAATCTTATAAATTTAAATTTTAAGCTAATACTTCTTTGTAAGTATCTGCTTTCCACTTAACTGCTAGTACTGCAGGCTCAGCTGAACCATAGTCTAAATCATTTGTAAATGGTAAGCCCGAAGTGATATAGCAATCTTCTAATGTAAGAGTTCTATAAATATCACCAGCTCTGTTGAATTGAACGATCACCATTGTTCCAACGTAATCTTTCTTTAAGCCCATTACACCAGTTAAAGGGTCAAACTGCTTGTTATACCATGCTCTAAGAGTTTTGTATAAATACGCCTGGTTTGAATCATTTAAGTTTAATGAGAACTCAATTTCAACATCCATTGTTGTTTCATCTGGCATGCCAGCGAAAGTTCTTTTAGAAAACTTATATTTTTGTTCTACTGGTGCAATTTCTTTGTATACATCTAAACCGCTAATTTTATTAACGTGTTGAAGTAATAAAGATGAACCGGCTACTCCAGCTGGAGGTAATACCGTCACTTCGAAAAGATTGCCTTGTACTGGTTCGTACTGCATTCCTTTCTTAGCTGTCTGGTCTTGTGAATAATGTGGTAAAGCCATTTTATCTAATATTGTATTTTTATCTATTTATTAAGAAAAGTTTCCAGTTTTGATTTCTCCAGTGCTTAATACTGTAGTTCTCTGTACAACAATTTCTAAACCTTTAACCGGTTCAACAAATGTATCTAAGATACCGATGTTATTGTTAATCACGTCATCAGTGTTATTTGTCTGATCCATGATGTTTTTGTAATCGTAAACACCACCATCAGCCTTTAATGAATTCATGAATGAATCAGCTAAAGTTTTAATCTCTAATCTAGTCTGTGCAGTATTGAATTCGTACACATAGTTCTTTAAGATTTTAGCTAAGCCTTCTTCAATGTAAATTAATACTTCTCTTACGTGAGCAGATGAAAGAGCAGACTTAATAGACTGTTGCGCAGTTACGTTACCCGTGATAACTAAACCAGCACCTCTTTGGAATACGATTGGGTTGATTCCGAAAGGCTCTAAAATATCTCTGTCATTCTTAGAGAAAGGATATTCTACACCTACTAGATTTGTGCCTGAAACAACACCTCTTCTTGGACCAGCAACGATTGACCATGGTAAAGCGTTAAACTGCTTGTCGATATAGTTATTGGATACGTAAGCTGCCGGTGGAACAATGATGTCCTTTCCATTTTCTCTTACTGTAATACCTGGACCATAATAGAATGCGAAGTTAGCGCCATCATTGATTGAAGGTAATGAATATAAAGCAGTTGGATTTAGGTCTAAATTACCACCAGTTGCAATATATTGTGTGCTAAACGCTCCGTTAGCATCTTTAAATGAAGGATTAGTTGAAGATTTAAAATCTTGAACAGTTGGTGCATTTAAGATAGCTGCTGCGTTTTGTCTTTCTTTAGCTAAGAAAGAAAGCTCTTTCTTGTTTAAGATTGAACCGTTTTCGTATGATGCGAAAGTATCTACTACGTATCTGAAATCGATTAGGTCTTTGTCAATTAAAGCTTGGAATAAATTAGTTCCTGTTAATTGAGATAAAGAACCTGCGATCGTTTTCTCAGCAACGTTTGCTTTTCCTAATACAAAAGTTTTGTATACTGATGAAGCATCTTCAAATGAAAGAATTACATAACCATTCCATGAGTTCGCTACTTCAGCCGAACAAGTTACAGTGTAAGTGTGAATGTTTCCAGCAACTGAAGCTTGTACTCTAGTTACTTTAGAAATTCTACCTTCCGTTGCAGCATGCACATAATTTCCTTTTTTAATAGGGAACGCGATAGGAGAAGTTGGGTTAGTGTAAGTTACAGTAAATGAACCTCCGCCGATGTTAGCATAAACACCTTGAACACCACCATTAAGTAATGATGCAGGAACAAATTTGCTAACTGAGATACCATGTGTGTTGATAGTTGCAGCAGCTAGTGTTGTATCGATTCCAGCGTATGAAGAATTGATAGCACCATCAGTTACCACGATAGTAACGCCTGCTGTATATTCAACGTGTGTAACTTGAACATATTCAGTTGCAGAAGATGCTTTAAGGAACATATGACCAGTATTGATCGATGCAGTTGCATCGAAACCAACAATGTGTAAAGTATCATTTGCTACGTTCGTTGTATCTAAATGCGTAGTTACTTCAACGCCACCGTTATTAGCCTTTGCAGGTAAAGTAACTGCAGTTGTAGTAACCGTTTGGTCTACGATGTAAGATAGTAACTCGTAATTTTGATCTTCGTTATAAGCGTGACCAACAAAATCAACTTTTGTTCCAGCTGGGTTAGTTACTGCTTCTTCGTTAATAGCGCAGAATAAACCAGTTCTTCTAGCTTCTTGATTGATTGCTGTCTCGATGTAAACGTTTTGACCTTCTAAATCTTTAAAGCCTGGAATAACTGAACCCGTGTATTTCGCTAATAAAGAAACTTGTCTTAAGTTAGAGAATTCATTGATTTTGTCTTTTAATAAACCTTGTGAAGTGAAGTAAGCTCCGTAAACTGGATCAGATACTAAAGAAGCTGCATCAAATTCACCTTTGAAAACGAATACATCCACCATGAAATCTGAGATGTAATCAAAGTCATTCATGAATGAAGGTACATTTCCGTGGCCATACCATTCTCTTGCAGTAATCTCGAATTGCGGAACATCTTGCGCTTTTCTTAAAATTACCGTAATAGGTTCTTGCTTAATGTTAATTAAGTTTAAAACTCTATCGTTATCTAAACCGATTGTGTTTAAAACTGCTTGATCTTCAGGGAACCAGAACTTATCTGTATTGAAGAAAGATGCAAATGGATTTTCATCTGATAAAGATGAAATAGAATCAACTGAACCAGTTGTAACTGGTGCTTGTGAAACAATCGTATCTGATTCAGAGATATTTGCTAAGTTAAGAGCTAAAATTGCTCCTCTTCCTAATGCATTTTGTGCAGAACGGTGAAAGAACATACCTTTCTTCTCTAGGTTTAAATCAATACCACCAAATAAAGAAGTAAATTCTTCAGTAGTTTGAATTAAAACTGGAGTATTGTAAGGACCTTTTTTAGAGTGTCCAACTACCAATCTGATCGTTTGGGCATTAAAACTTGTAGTGATAGACTTATCAAATTCTAGTCTATAAACACCAGAGCTTTTAAAATTAGCTAATTGAGGACTAAGTGCCATAATTTTAATTATTATTTTTTTATATTCTATATATCGGTGTAAGTGATGTAATTATATTATACTAGATCATAAATATCATATTGTAAGTCTCCTTGTGAATCACTTTCTCTATAAAGAACCTCTTCCATATAATCTTGAAGCTCTTCATCAATGATGTCTAATAATTCTTCAACATAATCGGCGTAATCGGTCGTGCCAAAAAATTCTGTCGCATTAACACCGGTCATTACCACGTCATCGTGTCCCATCTGAGCTCCATAACTTCCGTTTTTTAAAGTACCAAAAAGAGATGCCTCGTTAACTGTTTCAACCTCATTGATAAACAACCTATTCGCCTCTATTAATTTCTTAAAGTTTTGACAGAACACTGATTTATTGTCTGATTTCAATTTTAAGCCGGGCTTCAAGGTTTTTGAATCATGTCTATGCTTAAATCTTAGCACCATTTCATCTTCAAATTCATTTCTCTGAGGAAACACCGTCTGTAAATATTTTAATAGGATAGTACCGTAGGTGTTAAACTCAATAATCATTTTAACACATTCTGGGTTAAATACCTCGCATGCTAATGTATAAAGTATCTTTGCAAAGTCTTCAATTACGTGCTCATTTGATCTAAAAACAGCAATCTGATTCATTCTAAAAAAATCATACATTGCACCTGGATTTTGAATATTATCAATGTGCTTTTTAGTCATTGCTTCAACCTCAAATATATTGATGACCGAGTAGTCTCCTCCATTTCCTTCTGCAATATCGACCGAGAATAGGAATCTTTTGTCTTCACTTTTAGCCTCTTCTACATCGAATTCAGGATGAAATCCTAAGAAACCCTTTACGTCTATATGAATGTTTTCAAACTCTTCTAAATCATGAAACACAAATTTCTTTGCCTTCTTTCTCATCTGGGCCATTGAACCCGGTGAGAGTAATAATGAACTTGAACTTACGAATTCATTACCGTACTGCCTATTGAATGCTTCTTCAGAACCCAGGTTTCTAAGTTCTCTCTGATACCATGCGTCATCTCTATCAGGGTGTTGCCACCAATCAATTCGCATTGGAGTGTAGGCGTTATCTCCTTTCTCAGCGGCTGACCAAATCTCATAGAACTTATTAAATCCGTTAGGAGTTGATGTAATATTAATACGTGAAATCTTCGAAGAGGATAGAGTAGGGTAAACGTTCTCATAGAATACATCTACGATATTTGGTGGAATGTGGGCAAATTCGTCAAGGTATAGATTATGAATTGTAAAACCAATACCGGCCTTTGCTGTTGTTGATTGACCTACTAAACGACATCCATTATCAGCTCTGACGTTCATGACGTCATATTTGATGATACCTGGCTTCATATAGAAAGGCAAGTGCTCGATAACAACTTTGGCCTTGTCAATAATTTCCTTTGTTGTCTCCGCTTTATTGGCTAAAAGAAGTGTATTTTTATCGTAATTAAATGTAATGAACCATGCATTAAAGATAGACGCAGTTACGGTCTTACCCATCTGACGAGAAGCAAGAACAATATTGAATCTATTGTTCTGTAAATTTCGCAGCATGTCTTTTTGATAGTCTCTCAACACAACTTGCTGAATACCGTCATCTGTCATTACTACTGCATATTTAGATGCAAAATAAATAATATCGTTTGCGCATCTTGCAATCTCCTGAATCTCTTCGTCCGTGTATTCAAATACAATATTACCCTTGCGCAAATGTTGCTTACCTTCGTAGAAGGGTGAGCTCACATTTGGCTTGTAGCCCTTGTCAACCGCAATCACATAGTCTTTTACGTTCTTAGTAGACCATACGAGTTTTGTTGCCTGCATTTCATTGGATTCCTTAGGAATCCAAACGTTATCACTAGCGTTCTCTGCCATATTAATCCTCGTTTAGTGTAAGGTCCTCTGATTCAGCGTCCTCAATCTCTTCCTCTTCTTGTGAAGCTTTTCTGATTAGACGCATCAAGTCTTTCGTACCCCTTTGTATGTTGCCATTATCCGTTGAACCACCTGACGCAATAATTTCTTGATTGTCAACGTTCTTACGATACATTTCAATGTCTCTTGCAATACGCTTGGCAGACTCTTCGGTTGCCATTAAATACATTGTTTGGGACTTGATTATATCAAGCATTGATTTCTGTAAGGTAGCAAGCACCTCGAACATTCGCGGCGCTAGTTCACCATCGTCGATAGTTTCCAATAGTCTCGTTAACGCAGCTTCACCAGCTTGTAGCTGATACACTAGGGAGGACATTGTCATCTCATCTATTTCTCTCTTGGCTACAATATATTCATCCTTCTCAATAATATCTGCATCCAGATAAAATTTCATTAAAGCGTTGATTGTCTTCTTGGCTTTAGCGCTGGCTCCAGTTTTCATTTCGTTGAATGAAATTGGGGCTCTATTTCTAGCCGGGGGTAGAATAGGGTCTTTAGCTACTATATCTGTGATTGGCGTTTCGTCCGCACCTATTAATTCATCTAACTCTCGACGTATATCATCAGCCTGTTCTGATATACTTCTCTTCTTTTCTTCTGACATATAATATAATATTATTTCAGATTATATATCAGGTTTTTATCGAGCGTTCTTAAATTTCTGGAATCCAATGCTTGGAATTGCATTATCTACAATTAGTGCTAATTGAGAATCTCTAACCATTGATTGATTTAATACATTATGATGCTGCTCAAATTCAACTGGTGTATTAAAGAGTCTTATATTTGTCAGGAATAACTTTCCACCTCTAATTGCGTAATTAGTGTTCGAATTCCATGAGAATGATTGCTGTACGTTTTTAACCTCTCCAAATTCAATCTGTAAATTATTATCTGCTGTCTGTGGAAGTCCAAAATTATTAGCAGGATCTAATGAGTAGATGTAAACTGATAGCTGTTTAAACTGATTGCTACCGTTTAATATTAATCCATACCACTTATCGGTGGTAAAGGTTAAACCATGCATATAAGAATAAACTACGCCATTGATGGAAATTTTTATCTCTTGAGAACTTACAACTATTCTAAAACCTAACATTGCGTCATAATCACCAAATAAGAACTCCTCTCCAGCGTAACCTGTTGGAAATTGAGGTTGGAACCATGCTGTAACCGCAAAATTCTCGTCGTTGGTTAGCTTACTAGGTAAAACATAATCGATTGCAGTTTCATTCTTAGGAATCTGCGTTAGGTTATAATAGTTCTTAGACACAACCGTCCATCTATTCTTTAACTCATAGTCGATGATGTTTAGGTCTCTATGCATAAAATTTCTAATTCCATCTCTATAAGCAGTAGAAACTGTTTGATATTGCATTGGCTTGGTGTCCTTCTCATAAGTCTGTTGAATCTCTGCTCCGAAGATTTCATCAATATTAGTGATAACGTCATCGGTTGCTGCAACAAATTCATTCTGGTCGACTGCAGTTTCATTTGTAAACTTAGTCAGCTTTATTTTCCAGTATGGTTTAGAATTATTAAAACGGTCACCTATTGCAACGGAGCTAATAGAATACATCTTATTCATAATTGGAATAAACATGTAGTCCCTATTTCTAGGAGTTGCTTTATAACCAAATGCCTTCTCAAATTCTTGTCTGACAATGTGAATCTCAAATTCTTCAAAGTCCATTCCGAAAATATCGTAAGAAAGAGATGACTCTTGTGGAAACTCATTATCTGGCACTAGGATTTTAATGTCCTCTTGTGCAACTACGTTAAATAACGAGTATTCCATTAAGATAACGTCCTTTGTTCTTTGATCGGGTTCTGTCTTAAAGTAAGTTACGGTGTGACCAAATATATCGTTTACCATATTAGCAAGCTGCAAGTGTACCTGTTGCGCCTTGTTTAAATTATACGGCTTGAATAGGTTTTCATACTCACAATCAACTCTAATGTTTGCGCAACCTGAATATAAGAATGGATCCGTACAGTCTAGGCATAATTGAGGGCATGACTCGACAATACCATTATCTCTTTCTAGAGTGTATGTTACTGCAATTAAGGTTAACGTATTTCCCGGAATTAATTGATTTACTTCAGCCTTAACATCTAGATATAGTGGACTTCTGGGATTGAAGTTCATTGAAAATAAATCACCAAAATCATTCTGTTTATTTAACTCATGAAACTCATTGTATGTATTTCCGTCAGTTGAATATCTAAATTCATAAGTAAAGTTATTGTAGTCATCCAGCCATCTGTAAAATTGAACGTTTGTCGCTGAAACTGGCGCATTATTAATTAGAACTAATCTATTACTGTCTAGAACTGAATCTATCTCCAATACTAAATTTCCAACTATAATTTTATCGCCATGGTCATATCTGCTAAAATTTGTAGCAGCGCCATTGACTATTTTAGAGCCGGCTGTTAACGTAATTTTACCAACCGTAGTTGAATCAGAAAGACCTGCCAAAATCTCCCAATCTAAAATTCTCAATACGTCCTTATATGGGTCCTGTATGGAAGCTATTAAAAAATCACCGTACTCGGTTGCCGTATTTCCTCTAATCATTATTCAGCAGTATCTGTTTTTGTATCTTTAATCTCGTCCTCTGGTTTATAAACCTCACCTGCAATCCAAGAAGCTATGAAGCCGGTAAGCGCTATGAAATAAATTGCTAAGTCATTAAGATTAGCAGAGAATTGAATTCCTATTCCGCCAACAACGGCCCATAGAAATACAATAAAATAAATCATGATTTCTCTTCTGGAGCTTGGGCCTGGTTTTAGAATGCCAGTTTTTAAACTAGGTCTTTTTGATTCAGCCCAGATGTATGTAGCAACGTAAGTGGTAAGTGAACCAAAATATGCGGCTAATTGACTAAAATTAACTAGTTTATATGCGCCGAAGATGCCAGCTGCAATCCACAATAAAACGGTAATGTATACTAATTCCTCTCTTTTACCGAAATTGGATACAATCTCCTTAATTTTCATTAATTACTACTTCTTTTTTGTATATATCTACAAAAAGATTTAATAGTCGGTCACTAGTAGGATTTCGGGATTGTCTCCTTCGAATTTAGGGTCTAACATATCTAATAACGTTGCAACTGGTTCAACGTCATCCTCTTGTTCGAAAGAGGCCTCATTCATCCAATTGTCCAACTTATATGTAATAGTTGACAGGTCATTTCTCTGATATGGAACTCCAGGCTCTAATAAATCCAGCTCTGTTAGAACCTTTGTGATTGAGGCCAGACTCTCTTCATCTTCAAAAATCTCATACAACTTAATAGTTGCGTGTAGAATCTTATAGCTAAAATTAATACGTTTCTCTCCGCCATTCGAATCAGTCACCAACCTGGAGTATCTCTTTGTCTTATCAAGCGTCAATTTTATCCACTTCAATTTTGACATGTTCACTAAGATACTATTGATGAAATAGATTGAATTTGCATCCTTGTGTAAAAATTCAGAACCAATAGACTTAAACCGGTTCAGTTCACTGGGATAAGTCTTCTCTACGTACTTTTTTAAATAGTAAGGAGAAACCAAGACGGACTGCTCATTTATTTGAATAAGATCCATTTGATTTTTGACACCTGTCCAAATCTTGTTATCGTAATAGTTGTAACGATATAAAACTACGTCTATTACGTCAACTGTATTTAGTGCAGAAAATCCCATCAGTAAACTTTAATTGCTTTTTCTATTTTCTTAAGCTCTATCTCTAGATCTTGTTGTGCGAAATGTTGTAATTCTTTAAATTCTCTTTTACCTATCTCATGCTTTTTCATAAAGAACTCAACTGCTTCATCACTTGGTATGTATTCTTTTTTGTCAGCCGTTGTTAGTTTCTTTGTCTTAGTATAGAACCACATTGGAACTGAAGTAAATCTTTTAGCGACCATAGCCCAGCTATCAACTACGAAAGCTCCATTAATACCGTTCACGTTGAACATCTGCGCATTTGCTGGAAACTTAATACTGAAAAAGCGATTAATCATAAAGTGATGGCGCTTTTTAGTATGCAACTTAATGTCTTGATACTCCTTTGGCTTCGTGAACATTATTTTTACAAAGTCAAATAGCTTAGTTTCGTCTAGCATGTCTTATTATTTAATCCAATCCATGAATGCAGATTCGTATGCATCCAGTTTATTATACCCATCTTTCATTAATTGTTTTGCGGTCATATCAACTTCAAGTCTTAGACCGTAAGCATTTGCCTCCATTAAAATTTCTTCAATTTGTTCGGCTGTTGATAAAGGATTAGAATAATTCATTTAAGTCTTTAGTTAAAGGTGTCGTACTAGAACTATCATCTAAGCCGGCAAATGGGTCGAATTGAGTTGGCACATCTGCTTTTAATTCTAACCATTTGTTGCCTTCTAGAATCTTCTCCATCTGTGTTAATTTAGTAACCTCTGGCTCAACTTCTGCGTTCTTATCAATTGCTAATTGCATTTGAGTTTGTATTGCATCTGGAATAGTATTATAGTGCAATAACATTATGTCTAAGTTTTGATTGAATCTTAACTTAATTTGTTCCTTAGTAGAGTTACCGATGATTCGATAAACAATATCTGCGATTTTATCGACCTGTGCTTCTGAGAACATGTGGTCAATTGCAAAGCGTGTCTCTTCTTTAAGATACTGTTCTAGAATTTTATCGGCCTGTTTTAAGCTAATATTATAGGTTCTGCCACCCTTTGTCCAAGTTACAACTGATTTAATGTTGTCTGACTTATCACCCGTTAAAATCTTTTGGAAAATAAAGGTGTCGCAATTGATTTCTTCGATTTCAATGCCATTCTTTTTAATCCAATCATTTACATCGGCTCTTGTTTTCTCCATCAGCGCTGTTTTACTCGCAAGGTTGAATAGTAAGTCTTCGTCTGAAGAAGATTCATCTACTGGCATCGCCATCATCTTGTTAAAGCCTTCAAATACAATTAATCTTTTCTTGGTGTTGTAATACCATAGAGTATATCCGTCGGTTGCCTTAGAATAATCTACCAATTGAATTAAGTCTCTATCTCCTGTCCATACAATACAGCTTTTACCGTTTGAATTTAAGTAAGTCGACCATGCGAATAGTAAATCGTCGGCTTCTGCGCCATTTACCTGTTGAATGATAACGCCTTTTTTACCTAGAACAGATTTGAACTCGTCATATATTTGATAAACACCTTCCCAATCTACAGAATCGTCTTGAGTTCTGGTTCCTTTGTATTCGGCATCTGGAAATAGGTCTTTGCGCCAAGACTTAGAGTCAATAGTTAACACTATCTTATCTAGAAAAGGCTGCATCTTTCTGATTTCTGACGCAAAGTCAATACAGAGCTTGCGTAAAAATTGGCCCCTGCTCTTTTCATCTCCCAGTAACTTTCCCTTTGAAGGTTTTGGCATTACAAATAGACGGCTGTAGATGAAGTAGTTTCCATCTATCAATAGTGTGTGTTTACCTAATTTCATATCTTCTTCCATGATTTGTTATGTAAATATAACCAATTTTTCTGACAATTTATAATTATATTTACTTTATTTTTTTATGAGCGAATAATTTCTTGCAGTTTATACACGCATGATAACATGGTGATGATTGGGTCAATTACATTAACTCGCTGTGCTTGATGTTCTGCCACGGTAATTACAATTTGCGGAATACATTTTGTATGATTTGGCTTCTCGGCTTGAATGTACTCGATGAAATCGCTACCTAGGGTTTGCAGTACATCATCAACTCGGTTTGAATACTCGCTAACTAAAACTTTATAGTTCTTAACCGGGTCTGTCTCGTTGAAAATCAAGTCAAATACATCTTTATAAACTGAGTTGAATCGCTTCACGTCTTCAATGCCAATGTTAACGGTGCCTTGTGACTTATAACCCTGTAACTTGTTTAGTGTGGACCTTAGGTCTGGAAAGTTTCTCTTTACAAATTCAACTAGAGCCGGCTTTTCAATACTCATGCCTTCTTTTCCACAGATATCGTAAACTCGCTTGATATATTTCTTTGTCAATTCTGTTTCTTCTTCTTTATCAAAATCGAAATTAATTACTTCAAAACGAGAAAGAATTGGATCTGGTAGCTTATTAATATAATTACAAGTTGCGATAAAACGGGAGTTAGCTGCAAATTGTTCCATCGTTGCACGCAGAGCCTTAAAGAACTGGTCTGAGACACCATCTACCTCATCTAATATCACTACTTTAAATTTATCACGGTCATCTAAGATTGACATCGTGGAGCAAAAATCAGTGATTCTAGTTCTAATGACTTCAACTGAGGTATCTGTTGAGGCATTAATGTATAAGTATGGTAATTCAAACTGATTAATAATCGCTTTAGCAGTTGAGGTTTTACCAGTTCCAGGAGAACCCGCAAATAACATGTTCTGTGTTAGGCCGTCTTTGAACTTACTCATAACTCGGTCTGGTAAAATTAGGTCGCTCAGGTTTTTAGGGCGATACTTTTCTGTAAAGAGTGCTTGAATCATTTGTTTAGTCTTAATAATGTAGAAGTTATACTCGAGTAGATTAAAATGTTTCAGATACATACCAATATGGCAATCAAGAAGAAATATCCTGAGATTAAAAGAACCGGCGGTCCGTATCCTAAGAACCGTTTCGGCATTCTATATTCTACCTTATCAAGAGCACAACGAAGACTCTTAATGGATTATCCTATTCTTAGAGAAAGATGCCAATCGGACCAATTCGTTCAAATCCTATTTGAACAGCACAGTTACACATTCAGGTCTCATAACGTATTCAATAAGTTATTCTATGATTGGTCCACTGGGGAAGTGGTTCAAAAAGAGGAATTACATGAGAACTATCAAACCATCGATTGGGTTTGTGCTATTTCAGGTATGCCTATCCGGGCTAAAATGGGTGAATTTAATCTGGAGAATTTCGTACACCCTAAGTACCATGATGTATTAAAGGCTCCGATGGTTGACAGCCGTATCTTAAAGTCTTCAGTTGAGTTCCGCAAGAAATGCAAAGAACTCCTGCTGAATCAACAACAAGAGTTCCTTAAAATGGCTAAAAAGAATTCTAAAAAGAATCTAGATTAACCTAGTAACATTCTAAACTTGTCAGCTACTGACATAGCAGTAGATTCATTTACTTTATTGAAAGATGATTGTCTATCAATTTCCATTTTGTATTTAGTGTAAAGAGCTGAATTATTTTCTAACTGCCAATTTTCTTTAGTTGAAATTTCCGATGCTAGTTCGTTTAAACCCAATTCGTTTGCGCTAAACATTAAAGATTCTTTAGGTGATGACTTTCTTTTGAATTCTGCCTTAAGCTCTTTAACATTTGTTTTTAACTCTGCAATATCTTCTTTAGATTGTTGAATTGAATCTTTTAGTTTTGCTATTTTCTCAGGGTCAGCTTCATTCTTTAATTCAGCTTTCGCCTTTTCCATCGAAGCCGTTTCATCTGCAATATTCTTATTGTAAGATTTAATGTCGGCTTCTAATTCTGTGGCTAAATCCTTTTTTGGTTCTTCTGCCTTAGGCTCTTCTGCTTTAGTCTCCTCTTTTTTAGGCTCTTCTGCTTTTTTATCAGCTTCTTTCTCCTTTTCTTTATTCTGTAACTTTTGAATGGCAGCTTGTTCTTCTGCAAATCTTTTATTTAATTCTTTGAATGAATCAGCTAATTCCTTTTTCTTAGCTGGGTCGTCTTCTTGACCAGAAGCTCTTTTAACCAACTCCATTTTGCCTTTAATCTTTTCAGAGCTTAATACCTTTCCGATATATTCTCCTCTTTCTCTAGCTTTAGTATCTACTTCAGATTGTAAATCCTTAATAGCTGAATCCATGTTAGATTTTTTAGCTTTTAGAGCTTCTTTTTTAGCAGCGTCTTCTTCCTTTCCACCTATTAGATCAATCGCGATTTGAATGTCTAAAGAATTCATTTTCATCTTATTGATTTTCTTTTGCATATTTCTGTACTTAGGAGCATAAAAAATCCAATCTGCCATCTTGCTTCCAGCTGATTTAACAGAATCCATATCTAATTCTAAGATTGCGTCTTCTTCGTTTAATTCCCCTAATGTATCTTCTTGCTCAAAAACTTCTAATGAATCTACAGCTTCTTTGACCTGAACTGATAATTTAGAAAGAGTTGTCATGATTGAATCTACGTCACTCATAATATCTGCCTTGTTGGAAGATGCTGCTGTAGCCGCGACCTCGGGTTGTGCTACAGCGGTCTGTGTATTAGATTCTGTTTTTACCAAAGATTTAGCGTGTGAATTGATAGATTCTAAAATCTGCTCATGCCATGAATTAAATGTGCTTTTCATATTATTCTTTTTATTTTATGAAATTTTATATTATAATTATATATATTCATCCCTTTCTACCTAAAAAAGAAAAGGTCTCCGAAGAGACCTTTTCAATATAAAACTAATATCTAGTTATCTTAGAATTAAGATAAAGAGATTAAGTTAGACCAAGATGAACCTGCAACTGCAGAGATAGTAGTCTTAACATATTGAGTTTCTGGGTGGAAACCTGCTTCAACTAAAGCAAATCTAGACTTAACAGCAACCTTTGGAGCCATTGTACCTTCTGCGATAGTTTGAACTGATTCAGCCATTAAGTATGGCATGAACACTAAACCAGGACCGTTACCATCACCTTTTCTACCAACTAATACGTCCATGTTGTTCCACTTCCACTTAGGGTTAGTGTAAACTTGAACACCTGCGATTGAACCTACTGGGTAGATTGCACCAGCAGCTTGAGATACTGTGTTAGCAAATGGGTTTGGTACGTAACCAGCAACTGATTGTAATGCAGTAGCAACTTGTGGTCCTACAACCGCAAAGTTACCAGCACCTCTTCTACCTCTGTTAGCAATTAAGTTAGCAGCAGCTAAGATACCAGTTAAGATTTTTCTGTGCTCAGAACCTTCAGTCTTACCACCTTGGAAATCAGCAGCACCGTATAATTTAATATCTAACGCGCCAGAAGCGATTTCACCAGCAGCAACTGCCTTAGTGATGTTAGAAGCACCTAATGAATCAATGTTCTTGATGATTAAGTCGTTGATAGTTTGAGTTAATTCGTTAACTAAAACAGCTTCAACTTGAGCAACAGCGTCAACACCAAATTGCTTTAAGTCTTGAACTTGCTCTCTAGTTACTGCAGCAGCAACTTGAATAGTCTTAGCTTCAACAGCCTTAGAGAATAAAGAAAGACCCATTAACTTGTCTGGTGTTCTTTCACCTTCTTCTCTTGAGTAAGCGTTCTCAGAATCTTTTCCAGAGAAACCTGGTAAGTGATCTTCTAATGCTTTAACTAATTCTACTGAGTTAGCAGTTGCACCAGCAGCTTCTAAGTCTTCAGCCACAGTATCGTTAGCAGCATCAATAGTGCCAACTTTGTAGATTGACTTACCATCAATTCTTGATTTACCAGCATATTCGTAAGCACCGTTAGTACCTGAAACAGCAGCGATATCGCCAACAACACCAGCAGCCTTAACATAAGTTGGAGCTACACCGTTGTCTAATCTACCACCTTCGTAAACGAAGTCTAAGTAAGATAATAATCCCATTGGACCAGCCATTGGAATTACTGGAACTAAATCTAAAGCGATAGTTTGTGCAGCAACTTGCATTGCTAAAGGTAATAAAGTTGGAGCTTTGTCACCAGAACCTACTGAAGCTGGATTAGAACCAAATCCTGAAGGGAAAGATACAGCACCCATACCTCTTAAGTTCATAGTTGGGTCTAATCTCATAATGTTTGCATCTTCGTAAAGCTTGTGATTGTGGCAATACTCAGACATCCATGCTAATTTACCAGCATCAGAGATACCAGTTGCTGATTCGATAATCGGAGCCCATGTTGCTCTAATTTCAGCTTCGTTAATTAATTGTGCCATTTTTGTAAAATGTTCTTTTTTATGTTTATTGTTTTGCTACTATGTTGTAGCTACTCGACATATTTCGGATTTTTGCTTCTTATCCAAGAGTCGATTAAGTTATTCTGTTACTCTATATATCTTTTAAAAAAATGTGTTTTTTAAAAAATTACTTTTTGAATCTTTTGTTGAATGCTTCTGCTACACCGTCCATGTCGTATGGTAATTGTGGAGTTTCTACCTCTGTAGATTCGTTAACGATTTCAACTTTTTCCATCACTGGGGCAACTTCTCTAAAGTCTCTTGTTTGCCAGAAGTTTCTTACTTGATATTCTGTCTCTAATCTGTGATACTTAGATTGAGCTAATAACTGGCTTCTCTTAGATTCAGATAATGTGTTCCAAGTTTCTTTGTACTCCTTTGGCATTGCTGATAATACGTAAGGCTCGTTGCTCTCTGTATTTACTGCACCTGCTAAAGATGAGTTCCATAATGCATAAATTTGAGATTCTGTTAAGAATCCTTTACCTGTTACTGCATCAATCACTGCAATTTTCTCTGAGTCTGAAAGAGTTTCGAACTCTTCTTTCTTTGATTCAGAAATAAATCTGAAGAAATGTGGCTCTTCAACTTTCTTTGCTGTTGCTGATTCTAATAAAGCCTCTAACTTAGCAGAGATTTCATTCTTGTAAGTTTCCATTCTGTCAACTGATTCAGCTACAACTTTACCAGCTTCACCTTCTTCAGCTTCTTCGCCAGCTACAGTCTTAACTTTATCCTCTGCTTCACCATCAATTGCAACTTCTTTACCAGCTTCTTCTTCGCCTTTAAGATCTGCATTTAATTCAGATGAATCGTCATGGGCAGTTTGGTCAACTTCTTTATCATCGAATTCGATTTTACCAGAAACATCTTTAGTCTTTCCGTCTAAATCATCTGCTTCAGTTCCAACTACATCGTCAGCTTCAACTAATAAGTTAGTGTTAACTGTTTCTGCAACGTACTCAGCGTATTCTGTAACTTGTTGTAAGTTCTCCTTTAGGTAGTTCATGTACTTAACTACATTCTCGTGAGACATTGCACCTTCGTTGTGAGATTCTGCTAAGTAGTTAGCATATTTCTTGATAGATTCAACACCTTCAGCAATATGCTCAGAGTATTGAATTGATTGGTCTAATTTCTCCGCTAATGTGTCTGCGAATTGAATTCCTTGATCTGCTTTCTCTGCAACGTGCTCTGAATAAGCGATTGCGTCGTTTAACTTTTCAGCAAGGTAAGAAGAATACTCCTTTAAGTTTTCGATCTGAGCGTTAGTTGACTCATTATCGTTTTGCTTAGCAAGAGATTCTTTGATTGCTTTGATTTCTTCTGCTAAATACTTAGAGTAATTTTGGAAGTCTTCAGAGCTAATGAATCTTGATGTTTCCATTTTTTCTGCTTCTTTTATTTGAGTTTGATTTGTATTATCGTTAGTGTTATCGTAACCTACTTCATAGATTTGAATGTCTGAGTCATTTTCGAAACCGTAAGCCTCATTAACTCTTTTAAGTTCTGCGTTTGCAAAACCGGGGTCTGCAACTAAGTCGTATGTGAAAAGTTGCTTGATTTTAACTTTACCATTGGATTCAACCGTACCAGCTGCTCTAGATGAAATATGTAAAGGAACACCTGCATCAACTAAAGCTTTCGCCTGCTTGCCTGCATCAGTATCTAATAGTCTAATTTTACCTAGAATCTGCTTGCTACCTTTGTCATATCTTAATTCTTCAATGATGTGTGAAACATTCTTTAAAGAAACTTCAAAGTTTTGTGGGTGGTCTAATTCACCTAATAACTTAGATGATTGGATTTTAGCCTGAAGAGCCTCAACCTGTGGAAGATATTCATCTTCAGTGTAAATTCTATTGTTACGATTTAATTTATCAATTTCACCGAAAACACCTTCAAGAACATAAGCCCCAGAATTGTCTTGTGCAAAAGATAATGTATTACCGCTTCTCTCTAGAATTAAAAGCTTAGTATTTGTATTCATATATTTTGATACTATTTTAATTATATATCCCTTTTCTTAATCTACTTTTTCAAAAAATTACAACTTACCTAAATCAGCTCCTAAATCTCCACCACCAATATCTTCGGCACCAGCTTCGCCGGCTTCTTTTTCTTTCTGTTCCTTATCGGTTTCTTCTTGATTTTTCTCTTCTTGGTACTTATTGAAATATGTAACCAATTGACTCATGTCTTCCGGAGTAAAATCATTCTGGCCGTATGCCTGAAAGAAATAGTCTTTAAATTGCTCTTCTGTCTCAGAAGCTGTAATAGCTCCTAGGATTTCAACCGCTTTAATAACCTTGCCAGATTCAATCGTTACGTCTTCAACGTATACTTTAGAATCAGGGGCTTTTACTGGATTTTCAGCCTCGAAAATAAATTGCTCAAATGTTTTGATGTAGCTTTTCATTTATATCTCTTATATTATTATTTTTACATTCCTCCTAAGCCACCGCCTAAGCCACCGCCTAAGCCACCGCCTAGACCTCCCATTATATCTTGTGGCGGTTCTTTAGCTTTTTCTGCGTCTTTTCTAGCTTTAGCAGCTTCGTTAGCCGCTTTGTCATCTGGCGAAAGCTTAAGATACTTATCAACTAAGAAGTCCATATCGAAGAAGTGTTCCTCTTCCATTGTCATTGGGTTAGAAATCATTAGGTCATTTTTCATCTTAGAAATAAAGTCTAATCGTTTCTCCATGATCTCCATCATTTTCATCTCGGCGAACATGTTCTCTTCATTATATCTTAATGCTATTTGAGTTTTAAATGCTGGGTCCTCCTTAAATTCAGGGAACTTCATACACATTTGTAACCAAAGAGGTTTCACTAAGATTTCTTGGAATGAACTTCTTAAACGATTAATAAACTTACCAAACTTGATTTCATCTCTAATCATTCCATCAGCTGCAAAGTTTTGTTCTCCACCACCATCTTCATACATGAATCTGTTAAATGGAATCTTTGAAACGTGCTTTAACTTATCTGAGAAGTACTTTAATGCTTCAGTGTCATTGATTTCTGGTCCTTCTCCGCCAAGAGTTTCAATTTCTGGTTGCTCACCATCCTTAGAAGGTAACCAATATTCCTTATTGAATTGTAACATTGGTTTACCGTTAGTCTTAAGAACACCTGAATCCCAATCAAAGTCAACTACTTCTTTATAGTTATTCATTAGTTGAGCAAGGGATTGCTTTGCTCTGGTCTTAGATTTACCACCAACTGGAATAATAAACTTCATTCTGTATGAAGCGTTTGTAACCGCCCAGATAACTCTAGTATGTTCCATAACTCTCATTAAGTTGAATGCTCTAATTAAACGTTCAACGTATGAAATTCTAGAAGCTGTTGTAATAGAAGAGTAAGAAATATAGATGATTTGAGCATCATATAGTTTACGTTCTTTGATTGGATCATCTTTAAACTGAATCCAAACTTTCTTACCGTCCTCTTTGTTGTATGCTGGAACCAGCGTAACCGGGTCAATCTCTTTAAAACCGATAATCTCTGTCATTTCAGGATTATAGATGATTTCGAAAGATAAGTATCCGTCAATTAACCATTTACGGAAATAGAACCAGATAGATTGGTCCTGTGCAAAACCAAAATATTGATAGATGTTTCGGTACGCCTTATTTAAATATTCTGTAACGTCGCTTGACACTTCTAATCCTATTAGCGAAGGTGTTGCAACGAAATTTTTCTCGTCAAATACAATAGTTTCATCACATAAAATATCTAGGATATCTTCTATCTCATCGTATAAGGAGAATTGTCTTAACTCTTCTCTCTTTGACTTATAGTTCATGTCGAAGAACGGAATGTTCTTTCTCATGTTTGTATCTGCCATTGAAAGAGCTGCAAATGCTCCATAGATGTCATCTGAATCGACACCCATTAGGTTCATTTGGCCGTAACCGTATTGGTCTTCTGCTGGTCCAATCGCTTGAGATTGTCTTAATACCAAGTCGTCATAGTACATACCAAAAGATGACAACTTTTTAAGTGTATCACTTAAGTTAAATTGTCTCTTTCCTGTACTAAATGGTCCGTTTCTCTCTACGAATCCTGCCATAATTTATGGTTTAAAGTTTTTATTGTATTTCTTATATATTCTTTTAAAATTTCAGCCTGTTAATATTATACTCTGTGTACATTTTTCTAACGGCTGCTGTTGTAGAACCATATATCTTAATAAAGTCGCATAGGGCTATTCTAGCCCAACTTTCGTAGCTGACAACAGCCTGATTTTTCTTAAGATTAGTTTTATATCTTCTAATCGCGAATCCGAATCCGAATACATCTAAGAATTTTTTTACCTCTTCATATCTGAATACTAGTGGTTTTTGTGTTATTGCATCGCTCTTTTTGAAGCCTGTTGTTAAATTGTCTATTTTAATGTGGTATGCGTGATAGAATGCATCTAGAACCTGTTCCTTTACTTTAATTGGTAATAGGTTTAAATTGATGCCGCAATCCGTCGTTTTATCAATTGGATAAAGTGCCAATACCGTTGGCCTTGTGTCAAACCAATCCAAATCATTTTTGCCCAGTGGATTTTTATAATCAAAGACATATATTTTACCTGGCATAAATGGTTTAGGCGTAAATTCAACGTCTTTTATCTTTCTAGACCTCAAACCATCTTCAAACCATTGATTAGATTCAACCTTTGCAAGTTTCTTGCTGCCGGCCGCTTTCGCTAAGTCTTCTATCTGTCTTTTAAGTCTAATGTAAGCCATTGATTGAATCTTCAGTTAACACAATAAAGTGCCAGTTTCGGTTTGCACAGTATGCTTTTGCTGCGGTATATTTATCCATGTTTCTAATGTATGCCTCGGCAAGAAACTTATAGGATTCAAGAGCTTTTCTAGATGCTTTCTTTGGCATCTCTGGCTTTTGAATCTGTGCTTTAGGTTTTATTTCAACCAAGAATTCTTTTAACTTACCGTCTTCCTGTAACACTTTCATGTAGAAGTCTGGAAAGTAATTGTGAGTTCTTTGGTCCTGTCTTGATAAATATTCAATTTGAACCGGTTCGCTTGACCACATCAACACTTTATCGTTAGAATCACACCATATCATAAACTTTCTTTCCCATGATGAACGATATATGATGGGACTAGGTCCTACGTATTTTGTAGGATTGTTGGGTTTAAAATAGCCCTGGTTAAAGCCAGAGTTTTTGGTGGGTCTAACGTTTTTGATTGACATTATATCGTGTAAATACCGCCACCTTCTTCGCCATCTCTACCTCTGCCTGCTCTATCAATCGAAAGTGTGCCTTTATATTTTTCAGGGTGAATAGCATTCCAACCCTTTGCATAACCTTTCTTTGCGATCTCAGTGAAATAAGCAAATGCGTTAGTGTAGATTGGATTGAAATTGCGCCAATACTTTAACAAGTCTAGAATGGCGAATTGAAGACAATCTTCTCTGTCTTTCTCATCAACATACTTCATTTTCGTAATGGCTTTTTGTGCTAGGAGAATCAACATCTTTTCAGCGTCTCTCGTTAACTTGTCTTGTTCTTTTGAAGCAACAATTGCAGCGTAGAAATCTGCGTTGTTCAAATAGTTCTTTTTTCTGGGTGCCTTTGGCTTTTCTGACTTTTCTGGATTCACTGTTTATCTTCTTTTTGATTAATTATACACAGAATCTTTGGTTTGTTTATTAAAGACAAAAGGGACACTAGGTCCCTTTTGTAACTGTAAAATATAGAAGATTATGCTTTTAATTCAGCAATCTTAGATTCCCAAACTTTAATTTCAGAGTTGATTAAATCATCAGCTGCTTTGATTTCAGCAATTGATTTATCATGATTTGCAATAACTTCTCTCTGATCTTTTAAGAATGAGATGATGTCTTGACATTCTGCAACCTGCTCGTTTACTTTAGCAATTTCAGCAGCTGCACCTTCTAATAATTCTGCTAAGAATGAAGTAGCATCTTCACCAGTTTCTTCAGCAACGTATTCTAATGCTGCATTCGCGTTCTTTGCTTCAAAGAATTTAGCAATGCTGTTAGCTTTATTGTATCTTGCAACGAAAACCTTCTCTTCAACTTTCATTAAGTCAACTGTTACGTTGTTTCCTTCGAAAGAAGCAACAAAATCTAAAATTGTAAAGTTTTCTAACATTAATGGAATTGACTCGAATAATTCAGCGTGAGCTAAGTTTTCATATCTGATTCCACCTGCTGCAAAAATATGCTTAGAGAAAGACTCATCTAGGATTTCAGTGTTACCCCAAGTGAATTTGTTTTCAGCTAAGTTGTAGTTGAATCTAGAAGTACCTAAATACCATCTAACGTTTTCGTTTGTGAATTCAAATGATTCGAATGCGCTAATTGCTTTTGCGAATTCAGCAGATTCAATCTTTTCTAATTCAGTAATTTGGTTGCCTGTCATTTCAAAAACTCTACCATTTAAATAAAATTGGCTAGAAGATTCAGTTACTGATACAGGGGCTAAAATGTTAATTTTCATTTGTTATCCGTTTTTATTCTTTTGTTATATATCCTCTTATTATATCGTATTTTTTCCGATAATATTTACGTCATCCGTTGACTTGCCTCTCATGAATTGTTCTGGCATTTGATCGGTCACGGTTGAGATGATTTCAAACATTCTATTTCCTGCATGCATCTCTGTATCAAACTCAAAAACCGGAATGAAAGAATTCACCTCAATTGGAAAGGTAACTTTATATTTACCTTTATCGTCAAACGTAAATTCAATTGGTCTCTCTTGTGTAAATTCTTCGGGTAATGAATAGTACGAAGCTATCTTGTAAGTGCCTTCATTTAAGTGACCCACTTCAACGTTAAAATAATTAGACTTATACATTTTCTTAATAATCATTTCAGTGATTTTAAGAGCATCTAATTGTGAGGATACTAGAACCTCTATATCGAAGGATAGAGTGACAGGAATCATCGTGAACTCTGAATTATAGCCTTCCATTGCTCCTTGGTCATTCAACTTGGTGTAGTTACCTCTAATTCTACGATTCACTAGTTTAGAGGAATCAATTTGCATTGAACTTAGATTTGCAACCCCTCTTGGAATCTTATCGTAATTACCGTCTGCCATCGCTGGATCAGGTAAACAGTCTACGCCGTCAACGGTTGAGAATAAAAAGTGGTCCCTTAAGAATTGGTCATCTCCGGTAATAGAATAATAGAAAGGAACATCAATGGCAACCCTAGTATTATTATCTACTTGGCGATAAAAATAAACCTTGTTATTTAAATCTGCCAAGAGTCCAATGATAATGTGTCTAACTACACTATCGTCAGTGTTATATTTTACGTTATATGATGCCATATTATACTTTATTATTCAATAACTTCTATTTCAAATTTAGAGAAACCGTTTTCTCTAAAAATTTGTAACTTCTTATCAAAAATCTCATGTGGAAGTGTTGAGTGATTGATAACAAATGTATTTATCTTGCTTTCTTTTATTACTTGGCTTAGAATCTTTAAGATGTTATAAATTCCATCTTGGTCAACTGAACTCAATAGCTCATCTAAGAATAATAGGTTCAATTGTGGAAATCTTAACTTTAAGATTTTAATAATTGCAATGATAATAACGAAGTCCGCCTTTTTGCGTTCACCTGTTGAAAGAGTCATTGCATTAATCTCTTGTCCTAAATGAGTAATAACACAGTCAAACTTGTCATTGAACTTTAACTGAAATGGCAAGTGCATGGTTTGACTCATCGCCGCAATATTTGCGTTTAATCCTGGTAAAATAGTTTTGATTGCCAGGTTCTTAACACCGTCTTCACCAAGAATCTCTTCTACTGCTTCGAGGAATAAGTATTCCTTGGACGATTTGTCTTTTTGTTCACCGGTCTGGTTCTCTTTCTGTTCGAAATCATCTATAATTTGTTTTAAGTGGTCAAATTGACCGTTATTTTCTAAACTACTCTTAATTGATAACAATTCGTTCTTTAGGTTTCTAATGCTTGAGTTTAACATTGAAACTTTATCTAAGACTTGTGTTTCTTTTGTTTTTAAATCGCGCAAAGCCGTCTTAACTTGCTCTATCTCTTTTGCCACTTGCTCTATTTCGGCCGGCATTTCACTGGCTTTAATGCTCAATTCCTCTTTTCTGTGTTGATGAAAATCGCCTGTTAAAGGAGCTTCGCATGTTGGGCAAGTACCCTGCTCATATAGTGCAAGCTTCTTCTTTAACTGGTCTAGCTCATACTTTAAGATGTTATGTGAGCCAGATTTCTTTTCATAGACCCCAGTTTCTTTACCGATAGCCTCTTTAATTTTATCGCGAGCCTCTTCTAACTTCTTCTTATTCTCATCTAAATGAATTAATCTATCCTTTAAATCCTGAATGCTGTCCTTATTCTTCTGGTCAGATTCAGCCAATAACTCGTTCAATTTCTTTTGAACTGAAGTCATGCTCTCATTTATTTGACGAAGGTCTCTCTCAAATGAGTCTAAATCCTGTTTCAGATTCTTTCTCTCATTCTTAACGGTTAACTGCATATCATTCAAGATTGAAAAACCAAACATCTTATCGATAATTTGTTTCTTATCATTACCTGACATCGTTAAGAACGATTTAAAGTCATTCACTGATAGAATAATAATGTTCTTAAATACATGATATGGAATACCGTATACTTCCTCCTCTAAATAATCCTGCACTGATTTCTTGCCGGCCTTGTCGAATTCAATACCGTTTAATAAGACTTTGAAATGTGCAGGCGCTAGGCCTCTCTCGATCTCAACTTCAATACTTTTACACTGTAATTTAACCCTAACCATTAGGTTCTTATTGATACGATTAGGCAACTCGCTCATTTTAACGCCATCTAATTTGCCGTAAAGGGCAAATACGATAGCGTTTGCTATTGTAGTTTTACCGTCACCATTTTTACCAAGCGTTAAAAATAGCTCAGCCTTATCATCCTCAAATGATAGGGTCTGAACTTTATTACCATAAGACGCAAAGTTTTTAAATTCGATTGATTTAATCCGCATATTATTGTTCTAAATCGTAGCTATACGCAACGTTGTCGTGTATCTGTTTTAGTCTGGACTTTAACTTTTGTTTCATTTCTTCGTCATGTCCTAGTCCATCAATGTACATATTACACAAGTGAAGTATATTGTAGTTTTTATACATGTCCTCGATTTGGTCCATATCATAAAGGTCTTTGTCGACCAAGGACTCATCTTCATAAATACTAGGTTCAATTTTTCTTGACTCTTTCTGAACCTTATTAATCAGCTTTGAGAGTGCTGAGCTGGTTGCAATACTTGAAGGCACGTATAAGTCTACGAAGTTATTCTGAATCTGTTTTCTAAACTCACCCAGTTGCACCATGTATAAGCTCTTTAAATTGAATTTAAGAAACTTAGGTGATACATCATTCTGAAAGAAAGTCTCTTCCATCGTCTCTAAATCAACGAGGTCAAAGCCTTTAGTATTTCCTGAATCCGAGCGTGTCAATTCATAAGGAGTGCCAACTAGTCTTAACTTTCCTTTGCGTTGACGATAGTGAATATGACCTGAATAAACGGCATCAAATCCTTTGTAATTTTCGGTATCTGTTCCGTGATGATTCTGTACCTTTGCGTTTAGATTAACTCCTGAAACTTCAGAGTGGCAGAAAACAATATTCGAGTTTGAATACTTAGCAAGTGTTTCAACCTCGTGCTCAGCATCTCTTCTCCATGGCATTAGTAACACTTGCTTGTTATGCCAAGTAAACTGCTTAGGCTTCTTATAGATGCCAACGTTAGGAATCCACTTTAAGGCGTCAATTGAAGTTACTTCATTTGACTTCTTTGCCCAAATATCGTGATTTCCACAGATGATATGAACTGGTAAGATTTTTCCAAGTCTTTCAAATAGATCGATTGCATAATGAAGAACTTTAAGATTAACGCTCTGTCTGTTATCGAACACGTCTCCAACCTGAACCAACACATCTCCTGGTTTTACATTCTCAATCAGGGTGGGAATCATCACCTTCTCAAAGAATTCGGTTTGAATATCTAGCCACTCAATCGAGTTAGATCTAACACCAAAGTGAACATCTCCTAGAACCCAAATTCTCTTAACAGGTTGCTTTAATACTTTTTCTTCAATCATTAGAATAAACGATTAATTTTTTTACGCTTTAAAATTTCAGTTCTGTCATCAAGGGCTTGAATTAAATCCTCTTTGAATTTATTACTCAGTGAAGAGTAGAATTTAGTGGGGTTAACATTGAAGTAATCTGCTGTCTCGGCAAATATTTCAATTAATGAATACTTGTCATCTAATTCAGACGCAATGAATTCATACACCTCATTAATATCTAACTTCTTTAACTTTTTAGCCTCTGCTAAATCGTCTAAGTCATTGAATGATTTAAATCTAGAGACAACTACTAAGTCGTGAATATCTCTTCTAATCATGTCAAGTTGAATCTTATCTTCCTCGTCAGTATTATCTGCATATTGAGGAGAGATTTGAAACGAGATGCTTGAATCTAATTCAAACGCCTGATCATGAAATGTGTTGTCAAATATTTTATCTCTTTTTTCCATGGGGTTTATTTTTTATAGTTCATGGATGTTTGAATTACTGAGTTCATCAGTTTCTGTCAATCTCATGTATTGATAATTAATGTTTAGTTTGCACTTAACTCCTCTGCCTTCACCATCTCTAATCTTTAGAATTTTCAACCAGTATTCATAACTAGCTCTCATGATATCGTCTTGAATGATACCTAACATTACGTCAGCTGTATGAGAAAGACCGGCTGATTCAGCCACATCTGACATTGAAATATCGCTTGAATTATAGCCGCTTCTTGTAATCTGCGTTGCTGTTACAATCAACCACTTGTTTCTGACACCCATCGCTCTTAAATCTTCAGCGATTTGCTTAATTTTTAAGTAAGTATTCTCTGAGTTAGGGTTTCTATAATTTGATAGGATGTTAATATAGTCAATCACAATCTTACCTAATTTGATTTTACGCTCTTCTTCAATCTGCTTTAGGTATGCTTCAATATCTGGCACGGTTGCTTGAGAAGTTGGAAACTGCTTAACAAATAATTGACCCGGCGGGGTTAAACCATCGCCGACTGTTTCCAGCTTTCTTTTTAACCAATCTGTATTCTTTGCCTTGTCATCATACTCGTTCATAGAAACTGAGAGCACGTTTGCACCAATACGCTTCATAAATTTATGAGCTGACATTTCGGCTGTGATAACTGCTGTGTTTGTTCCCATCTTTACGGCACTTGCTGCTTCATTTGCGAGATAGATTGACTTACCGATGTTCTGCTCACCAACATAAACTACTAAAGTTCCATCTTTATCATAGCCGCCGCCTAGAGCTCTATCTAAGAAATTGTAGCCGGAAGAAGTTTTGGTAACTCCTTCTTGAACGTGGTCAGTTGGATTAAAGAAGTCTAAGCCAATATCTGAATTGAAGGTCAGAGAGTTTCTGTCGTTGATTAAACCTTTAACCTTAGTAATGATACTATCGACATTATCGGGATTAACCTGAGTTGTCTTGATAAACTCGATGGTATCTATTAGAGTGGTGTCAAAGTTGCGCCATTTAATCCAAGACTCTGCTGTTGAAGTTAACCACTCTTCGTCATACTGTGTTAAGTCTGATTGATAAACTACCTCAATGATGTCTTGATCAACTTCGGTTTTTGCACGCTGAACTAAAAGCTTCATCTGCTCTAGAGATGGAGATTCATGAAACTTATCATGGAATTTAGTAGCCAGATAGTGCATAGTGTCTATCTCTTCGCTAGTATAAAAGCCTTTCTTAATTGCTTCTAAATACTTAGGTTTTTGTAGAGATAGTTTGAAAAATATTTTCTCGAAGTCTTGTCCGAATTTCATGCGAATGGATTTAAAATTATTCTATACGTTTCTTTACCTTCTGTTTCACAAGTGCATTCAATTAATCCTAATTCAATTGCATGTTTTAAACCGGCTTCAATATTACACTCTGGAAAACCAGCCGCCTCATATTTAATTAGCGCATGCTTAGAAAAAGTATCCTTATATCTTTCTGGATTTTTTCTAGCGCGCTGAACGTAAATATAAACTATATCGAATGCGTCTGGGTATAGTTCAAATTCTTGTTCTATACCCAAAACGTATTTGATTGGTAATTTATCTTCAGTTATTTGATAAATTTCGCTCATGTTTAATCCTCTTCGTTGATGATGTCATCGATTGTGAAATCGTTAACGTCTGTGTTATAATTAAAGATAGGCTTGATATGCTCGTCAATCTGCTGTAAAACTTCTTTAGTAAATACTTTCTCTGTAAAGAATTCAGCATTTGTGACTGGCGCATCAAGGTGCTTGCAAACCCATGTTCTAGCAGTGTCTTTAAGAACTTTCTCCTTTGTTTTAGGGTCAACTGTTCCTCTTGCTACACCACAAATATCCCATGTTGCATACTGCTCTAGGCCAACATATCGGTTCATGCCTTTACTAAAGTCTAGGTGGAACTTGATAGGGTGAGGCTTTGCAAATCGATTCTTAGCTGGTTTTGCTGTTACAATGATACCTACTCTTTCTGCTCCATCTTTTAATTGTGCCTTTGTAAGCATCAATACAATAGAAGCTGCGTACTCTGGACCTGTTCCACCACCAGCAACATGAACTGGCATAAAATCTTGTGATAGGTACGTGTGGTTAGTGAACAAGAAAGGAATCTTTAAGTCTGCTAAAGGTGTCATGATAATTCTAAAGATTGATTTTAATACTTTAGAACGAGTCATATCTGCTTTATCAGAACCATTTGCCGCATCATCAATTTCCTTTTGAGTTGCTAAGTTACCAGCTGAGTCTAATAGAATCATTACCTTTGGTAATTCTGCACCATTACGTTTTGCATCCTGCATTTTCTTCGTAATAGTTGTCACTGAAGTTCTGAATTCTTGAACCGTATTGACAGGCTGATAATTAACTTTAGAAATATCGATGCCGAATTTCTTCATTAGGTCTTTATCAATAGCTGCTTCTGAGTCATAATAAATGACGCTGTAGCCCATATCAATAGCCTCTCTTACTGTATTCAGCATCAAGAAGGTCTTACCTGTTCCTGAAGGTCCTGCAACTGAAACTGCTCTGTTATTTGGCCATCCTTTAAAAAGAGAGCCAGAAACGCATGCATTCAAGTGATAATTACCAGTATCGATATATTCTGTAATTTCGCTGAAATCCGATAACTCCATAATGGATCCCATTGGATTTAATGCTGCCAATTCACTGTTTAAGTCATCAAACGTGAAAGATTTATTGCTTTTTGCCATTTCTTTGTGATGTTTTTTGTTCTAATTCTCTTAAATCTTGTAACTCTTTGGTTGCTAGATTAATTTCAGATTCCAATAGAGCCATTCTAGTTTGTAAAACCTTCACTCTATTTAAAATCTCTTGATATTTCTCGACGAATTCTAATTGAATCTCGTCTAAATTATCTAATAAGTGGTCTGAATTTGTTTGCATTAAAATAACGTTGTTGAATAGATTAAATTTCTATTTAAAGTTTGTAGACCTACACAGTCTAGTACTCGATTCAATGGGTCAATGATACATTTTTCAAATTGAGTTTCATAATCCATCTGTGGAGCAAATTCATAGGGATGATCGCCGGGTAAGTAACCAAACATTTCGCAAACTGAATGCTCACAATGATACAGTTTCAACTTTTCACCATTATTAATCATCCTGTATTTAGACTTGTACTTAGTGTTATTATTCATTAAGTAATTGTAGAAACCAGCAGCTTTAACGTTTGGCGGGCATTTAAGACCGTATTGAAACTGTGAATGGTCATCAATGATATACTTCTCAATGTTATTGGTTCTCTTATTGAATGAGATGTCATCAATGTTTGCCATCTTAAATTCTTTCTTTGTTTTCTTCAAGAAAGATACAATAGTGGTTAGTGTTTCTGGCGTTGGTTTCTTTTCAAACAAGATGGATAACGCATCTGCCAATTTCTTTCTAGCAAATGTTGGAGTGGAAGATTGAATAGTATCGTAACCGATGGTCTTAATCTTCTTTAACATCTTGTGTCTATCTGTCTTTGGAATCTTATCATCCCATGCCAAATTCTGAAGATACTTTTTCTTTGCCATCCAAATACCTGAGTAAGCAACTGATTCCATTTCAAAGACTAAAAAAGAATCTGTATTTGTATTTTCAGCGTATTTGTCAAGAGCCTTGACAATATAGTCCTTGATTCTAAGGTCATATATTGTTAAGATGAATGTTACAATGTCTAGCTTTTCTCCTAGCCATTCGATAGATTCATACATTTCCTGAAACTGTACATAGTTAGAGTCTGTATCGATGTAGATGACAGCTGGTTTATGAACTTGCTTATTGACTTTGATGTTTAGCTTCTTATGAACTTCAGTGTCTTTAGCAAAGAAATCTTGAAAGTACTTATTTAGTATCTTTTCAGAATAAAGAATTGCATTCTGTCCTTGTAAAGTAATGGACTCTGCAATATCGATATTGAAGAAGTGAAACCATTTGTTTCCAAATGCACCATAAATTGAGTTAAGCATAACCTTAACAGCTTGTTCGTATGCAGTAAACTTGGCAGACTCTACTTCGTAGAATTCTGCCAAGTGTTTCATCTCTTCAAGTGTTAATTCTTCTTCTGGCTTATTTAGAAGTTGTTCTATCATTAATCAGCTGATTGACAAGTTGCAATTGTTAAAAGAGTGTTTGAATCCTTAGAGCTTAATACTACTCTATTAGAGAATACATTGGCTGCATAATCTTCTTTATCGAAGAGGTTCAAATACTTTTTATAAATTACAGCGTTAGACTTTGCCGTTCCAGTCGTGTTGATTAACTTGCTGTAAGATTTTCCTTTAATACGAATTCCTTCGTTAGAAGAAGAGATTGTAAAGGTTTCATCTTTATCTAAACCAAAAAGAGATTTGATTTTAGTAACTTCGTTGTGTGTAATGTCAAAGTTAACGTCAGCTCCGTCTAATGAGAAGATATTCTTCAATTGAGCTTCAGTTAAATCTTTGAAACCAAGAGATGGTTCTGAACAAGCTAATGTAATCTCCAACTCATCGTTGAAAATCTTAAAGCTTGAAGCCACATAGTCTTCATCGTTTTCTACAAACTCGATTTCAGCCTTAATAGCGTCATACTCAAATTGACGGAATGCATCAATTAATTTGTTAGCATCAAAGAATGCAACCTTAAGTTCTTTAGTTGTGTCGATTTTATCGGCTAAAACAAAGATTTCTTTAAGAGGAACTTCATGATGCTTGACTGCATCACGCTGAGGCAAATAAGCCGAGGAACTAATACGATCATCCTTAATCTTGAAATAGATGAATGAATCGATAACCTTGAGACGATTGACGAACGTGATGAATGAGTTCTGATCAACCTTAGAGATTGTTACTTTCATATTTATTTTTTTATTACGTTTAGTTATTCTATATGAAAGATGTGGTTTGTTTCAAAACAAAAAAAGGGCAGGAATAGTAGCGAACGTTTTCCTGCCCAAGCCGTCAACTAAGAACGGTCCTAAAATGTGGCCGTGTTTCAGGCCACCGGATTCTTTAAGCCTCGCAGCTTGCACACTCTAGAATATCTCTAGCGAATGACTGTGCTGAACTTTGGCTAAATTGATAATATAGGGTCTTAACTCCTAATTCATGGGCTTTCAGATATAACTGATTAATATCTTTAGCTGGTACACTCGGGTGAATCATTAAGTTCAGAGACTGTGATTGGTCAATAAATTGTTGTCTTTGACCGGCTTGTAAAATAATTTCACTCGGCGAGATTTCAATAAATGACTTGAATACTCCTTTAGTTGGAAAGTCTAAATGCTGAACCGAACCATCTCTTTTCAAGATTCCTTCCCATACGTCTGGGGTATTTAAACCATATTTCTCTAATTCTTGAATTAAGAAAGGGTTCTTATAGATAGTCTTAGATTTAGCTAAGTCCTTCACGAAATAGTTAGACTTGATAGGTTCAATTCCCATTGAAACTTGACCATGAATAAATGAGCTTGATTTTGTAGGAGCAATGGCAACTAAAGTTGTATTTGCAAATCCTTCTCTTAAAGAACGATAACCCTTCTCATCGTGTAACCATTTAGAAGCTGCTTCAGTTTTTTCTTTAAGTGTTTTAAAGATTTGGAAGTTTAACTGCTTTGCGGCTAGTGAATCGAATTCAATTAATTTAGATTGGAATAGTGAATGATATCCAAGAACTCCAACTCCAAGCGCTCTATGTTGTTCTGCAAATCGGTGTGCTCTTGACATACCAGGTAAGTTGTATGACTTCTTAACGAACTCATCCATTACTGCATTTAAGAACATCGTGTAAACTTCAATCGCATCAGTATCCTTTAATTCATCCCAATGTAAAAGATTGATAGAACCTAAACAGCAAACAAATGAATTGAATGAGTCAGTCGGTAATTGAATCTCTGAACACAGATTGGATGCTGTAATCTCTAAGCCTAATTTCTTGTAAGGAGAATTATTATTTGAGTTATCCTTATACATAATGTAAGGGAAACCAAATTCATTACGTCTTTGAATTACTTTAGCCCATATTTTACGTTTATCTGCATCGCCAGCTTTCATTTCTTCAAGCCATTGATCTCCAACCGTAATACCATATTGTAAATTCTGAATTGGGTTTCCGTCAGAACCAATGTCTAAAAATTCTAAGATGTCGCTGTGCTCTATTGGTAGCCATGCAGCGCATGCACCTCTTCTTGCTTCTGATTGTTTACAAACATCAACAGTTGTGTCATACATTCTAGCATAGTGAACTGGGCCATCTGCCGTTCCACCTGTTGAAATCTTAGTACCTCTTGCTCTAATATTGCCTAAAAAGATGGAGGTTCCACCGCCATACTTTGACATCATTCCAATTTCTCTAGAGCCATTTAAGATACTGTCTAATGTATCATCTACATTAGAACCATAGCAACTGATTGGAAGTCCTTTGTCCTTGCCAAAATTAATCCAGACTGGTGTTGATAAACTATAAAAGCCTCTAGCCATATAGTCTTCAAACTTCTTTGCAAATCCTTCAACCTTTAAATACTTTTCTGCCTTATTGGCAATGTCTTTAATTCTTTGCTCCGGTGTCTCTGTAATATATCCTCTAGATAAAAAAGTACGGCTATCTTCGTTTAACCAATAATATTTTTCTCTTGCACCCTCCATAGAGTCATCGTTGTTAATTTGCATAAATGTATGTTGTTTTTAAAATTAAATTAAAATAAATCGTCTTCTGTAATACTCTTACTTTTCTTGTTGTAGTCAACGCTTTTCTTGTAGAAAAAGTCTCCTTCTTTAGTTGAAAGAATTTCAACATCGAACCATAGTGTCTTCTCAAGCTCTTGAAAATCTACCTCGAATACTGGTTCCATACCAATTCTTTGTAGTGAATTGTTAAATCTGTTTTGAATGAAGTTCTTGATTGTGTCCTTCGTAAGAAAATCTAGCTCTCCTTTCTCAAAAATCCAGTCTAAAATTTTGCACTCCGCAGCATAAGCTTTTTTGCAAGCTGAATCTATTAGTTCTTCAAATTCCTTATCGAACCATTCTGGATTTTCGGCCTTTACAATATTAATTAGTTCAGAACCAAAGTTACCGTGAATCTCTTCTTCCTTTGAAGTGGCTTCAACTACGTTAGAGATACCCTTAAAGACGTTCTTTTCCTTGTTGAAAGACATCATAATTAAGAATTGACTAAATAAGCTAACGTGTTCGATGAATAGAGAAAATAAGAGAACACTCTTGGTGTACATTTTATTGTCCTTGCTTCTAGTACCGTCTAAGTATTTTGAAAGATATGCAATTCTATCTTTGATTGCTGGAATCTCTACTACGTTCTGAAACTCTTCTTCTAAACCTAACACTCTTAATAATTGAGCATACGCATCCTTGTGACGAACCTCTGATTCAGCAAAGGTCATACCAACATCTCCAATTTCAGTGATTGGCATTCTCTTGTAAAGATCGGCCCAGAAAGTCTTAACGTTAACTTCAATTTGAGCGATGGCTAACATAGCTCTCTTAATTACTTCTCTTTCCTGATCTGTGATTTTTGTTTTAAAATCGTCAATGTCTGTTGTAAAGTTAAATTCAGTATGAATCCAGTATGAGTGTCTGATTGCGTCTTTAAATGCTAATAGGGATGGATATTCGTACGGTAGAATGTTAACTCTTTTTTCAAAAATATTGTTATTCATTTTTGCTTCTATTTTAAATAATGTGTTTAAATTTGCTAACTAGTTATATATTCGAAACCTGTTTTTCGACTATAATTTTACTTCTCTAATTTAGCAATTTTTTTACGTAAATCTTCTGCTTTAGTGTAATATGTGTACGAGAGCTTCTTATAATGCTTTCTTTGTTCATATAGATCAGATAATATTTTTTTCAAAATTGAATCTTCTTTCGAATAAACTACGCCGTTCTCGCAGACAATTACGTTCTTGTCTTTACGCCTTTCTACTATTTTATCAGGGGTTACCTTTTCAATAAAAGCATCAGGAGAAATGTTAAATTGTCTCATGATAGAAGGATACAGGGATGCAAAGTCAAAAGCTGTAACTCCTTCATAGAAACCAACTAATGGCTCTTTTACAAATGCGCCAGCGTACTGTGTATCTTTCTTATTGTCTTCTCTTGGTTCTGTTCCGATTCTTTTACCATCTTCGGTTAATTTTCTAGCTATCAGTGCTTCTGTTACTGCCACCGGGCTTGCTGCTTTATATAGAGGCATCTTTGCAATTGAAGCTAGAGTCAATAAGACTTCCATTGACTTTAACTTTTTATCAATGTAATAGACTAATATTGAATCGACAACGTTATAGTAGATGTATTTAACAAAATTATCACGGTACAGGTCTTGTAAAGAACCAGAATACTTAATCTTATTTGTTTTTAAGACTTGACCTGCCACAAAATCTAAGGTGTTAGATTCTTTTACTTTAACTGAGCGGTCATACTTGTCATACAATTGCATGTAGTCAAGAATTCCCATGTGAAGAGGACGTGAATCTTCTGAGTCAAGAGAACCAGTCTTTGCTGCTTCAGTAATATCGATCTGTAATCTTTTGCAGCGATTTACGATATATTGCCAGTCATAATTGATGAAGTTCCAACCTGTCATCATTGGGAAACGAGTCATGAATTTGTTGATGAATGTATACACCATGTCATATTCTGACTTGAACTTAATATATTGAAAGGACCACTCGTCATCAAATTGCTTGAAATACTCATTAGTATCGTCTTCAATCTTCTTGATTTTATCGGCAGCCATGTCTTCTAAACCCAATACTATTACTTTTTTCGATGGAGTAACAATTGAGAAAGCTAAGATTCTTGATTTAGCCTCTTCTGCTTTTGGAAAACCGTCTACGATTTCAGTTTCAATATCGACAAAGTAAGTCTTTGGCATATTATACTCATAGATTTCTGCCTTATCGGCCTCTGGTAAGCCGTCCATAAAATAGACTAATGAGAACTTATTGAATTGTCTAGATGGAGCCATCTTAACTGAGCGACCGTCCCAGTTCTTAAACTTTTCACTTGTGTCGCGTTCTTTCGCATCACAAACATGCCAATTTTTAAATTGCGCGATTGGATAACGCTTGAATGCAACTTCACCCTCTTTATTGTAATACGATACAATAATTTCTTTATCCCTTTGTTCTATATCTAATAGCATATATTAGTATCCTCGTTGTTGACGTGCTTTGTTTTCTGCCGCCTTTGTGAAATAGTAGTTGTACGCTGTCTTTGCATCTAAACCAATAGAAGCCGCGTAATTAATAAAGAAATGAAGAATATCAATCCATTCCATATAAAGTTCTTTCTTGTCTCCTTCTGACAGGTCTGCAACCTTTAATGTTTCATATTTAGAAAAATCTTTCTTCCAATATTTCCAAACTGCATTGCCGCTACCATCTTTAATACCACCTAAAGCATCTGTCATCTCGTGAATCTCATCAATTACAGCATGCGTATTTACATGCCAGAAATTCATTACTTCACGAATTGTCATATCTTCAAACTTAATTCCATAAGTCTTTTCCTGCATCTCCTTTTGATGCTGCATGATATCTGCTAGGTGAGTTGTTGATTGGTCATAGAAGTCGTTTACTTCCAGGTCTTTGCATTCATTATCTATATTTGCCATATCTTTTTATTTTTAAGTTATATGATGAGACCGCCTTTTGTTTAATGAAAAGCAGAATTTTTATTCAATGTTTTGATATAAAGAAAATGGCCTCGATAAGAGGCCATTTAATTAAAATAAAGCGCTAGGCTTTGGTGGTTCTACTTCAACGCTAGGCGTTCTCTTCTTGGTTGCGATTGCATCCAAGTGCATTTGTCGATAAACTACGTCATTTCCACAGTGTGCCTTTGCAATTTCAAAACATCTTTGTCTGCGAGCTTCTCTTGCTTTATGGTCATTTGCCAATTCAGCTAATTGATCTGCCGTATCCGCTAAGTTTGAACGGTCACTATACACTGCAAAATCTTTCATTTTAGCAAAGAGAGTTCCGTCTTTATGTGTGCAATTATCAGCCCAGTGCTTATCGAAAACTGGAATAGTTCCACATGCAATAATTTCACACATTGCAAATTCCATGTTATTACCATACGCTTCAGCATCTAAATTATAGAAGTCTGCACCAAACATTGAAGTTGAAAGTTCTTCAATTCCTTCGAGTCGATTGTAAGGTCCATAAATCCAAACTTTATCCGGAGTCTGTTCAGCTGGTTCTGGATTCTTATTGTTGACTTCATAGATATTTGGTCGATAAGAGTTTTGTCTATCTGTCAAATCTGAATAGAATAGATCTAATGAACCAATAGAACGCTCAATACCTCGCATTTCTCCAATAACGCCAACTCTTTCGAGCTCAGGCTGCATATCTACAATTCGCTGTGGGTCTTTAAATCCAGCAAAACGACCGAAATATGAAATACGCTTCTTCTGTTCTTCGACAGGTTTCCAATATTCTCTTAAAGAATCAAAGTCAAAACCAAGGCCCATCTTAATAACCGGTACGTTTGGATTAAACTCCTTCATCTTCTTTGCAAATGGAGACGATAGGGAGTGCGTGAATGAAGCATCCATTTGACCCATAGTTTCCCATATCATTGAATTTCTAATCAACGACTGTGCTTTGTGGTCATTCTGGTGAGATAATTTAATAGGCTTTGTAACTCCGCAAACCAAATGATTGTAAAACGCTTGTTGATAGGCTTCAGAGTGGCCCTTCTTTGAAGGAAGAGATTGATAATACACAATGTCATATTCCTCATTTAGCTTCTTTGAAAGAGATTCAATCTCACTGTTACCAAATTCAATGATGTCATTTTCTTGAGCATCCTTACGACCCCATTTCTTATCTGCACCAGCATAGATATCACATTGCATATCATTATTGCGGTACCATTTCTGTTCTTCTAATGCATATCTAGTGACACCACATCCCTCGATACCTCTACCTAAAATAATAGCTGCTTTCATTATGCTTCTTTTTCGTTAATGTAATTTTCAAGACCTTGAATATATGCGACTGCATCTAAAAGATTGTCGCGCTTGTGATTGTAGCTTTCGCGAGAAAATTTAAGTGCTACTAAAGCCATGAACATTTCACGACCAGTGACAGAAAGACCTGTCATACCATTAAAAATCATGGCAGCTCTGTCCATGCCTTCTGAAAAAGGACCATACTGACGATCTGCTTCTTCTGAACGATTGTTAACGATTGAATTTGCTTCTTCTAAAATTGTCATTCTATAATGTTTAAGTGTTATACAGTATATATGTCTTTTGTTTCAAGGTACTCTTTGATTCGATTGATAGTCGTTGGCTCTGATGCTGGATCGTTCCATACTCTATTCAAGCCACTTGGATGTGGAACTTTAATGTGATTAACCCCATTTCTTGTCAGCCAATCGCTAGGCTGATTTCCAAGAGCTATCACTTTATCGTATCTTGTTAATTGCTCTGGTTTCAGTATAACGTCTTTCATTTTCAAAGATGCTGTATGGTAATCTACTAAGTTATACCAATCATACTGAGTTTCCCCTAGCCATCGCTTGACCTTGATTCTGGTAATTGATTTCGATTCTGCAACCTTTCCAGGAGAGTGACCAACAATAACTACTCTCATAATGGTGCTTCTTCGTTAACCCATTCCATCTTTCCTTTGGCTACACCCATGATTTTTACAAAGCTATCATTGCCTTTGGTAGCAATCTTCTTAGTTTTTTCAATTGCCTCATCCATTGTCCATGCCATCACGCAACATGAAAAATCCTGCTTTACATTCCAGTATGGAAGTCTAAGCAACTCGTCTTTGTACTGTAAATAATAAACTAAAAAAGGTTCCATATTAAAATTATCTTAGTCCTCTAGTGCTTTTTCTACCTAATTGAATTGCTATTTCAGATGGGGTTTGACCCAAGCCGGCTTCTTTTTTATACCACCAATATAGGTCTTCAATACTTCCAGAACCGAATTCCGACTCTATCGCTCGATCCCATAAGCAAACTCCAAATTCAAGGGCCAACTCTGCCTTTAAATGGTCTATAATTTTAAGCTCTTCTTCATGAGCTTTTTCCATCAGTTTCAAAGCCTTGATTCTTTTCATTCTAGCAGCATCTTCGGCCGCTCTTCGTCGATTCCATTCTTCAGAGCCTCGATAATTCTTATATGCTTCATTGTATGACGTGTTGGCCTCTTGTCGAGTATGTTCTGCCTCTAGAAACATATAAGAGTAATCAAAATCACCGTGAAGGATTTTAAGCAGAAGAGGAGCGTTTGATGGAAGAGGTCTTCTTGGTCTGCCCTTGGTATACCACCTGTATTTATTATAAGCCATGAGAATGATTAGTCTTCTAACGCATCAATCTTGTCCTCTAATCTAGCCATAAGAGCCTTAGTAGATTCTACCATCGAAGACCAACCTTTGGCCTTGTACTGCTCCAATCTGATTGAAGCTTCTTCTAGCTGAGTTAATAACATCTCAACCTTTAATTCATTTCTAGTCATAACCTTTATTGTTTATAGTTCTACAATTTCTTCTAATTCACCATCATAGTAAATTACGTTCAAGCCTAAAGTCGGCAAGTCTACGTTATAATATTCTTGATTGTAATTAGTGAGTGTGACATCTAACCAAATTGTGTCTATCTTGTTCTTTTCACAAAATGCATCAAAGGCTTTAGCGTCCATCTTTGGAGCTAAATCATAGATTTCTTTCTTTGTTATTGTTGCAGTTTTCATATTTTTATTTGTTTGTTATTATGTAGTAAATATAATATAAAAAACTGACAAATAACAATATTTTTCAATTTATTTTTGAATAAATATCTCGTTATTAATCAAACAAACAAAAATACTATAAGGAAATGGCAAAAGCTGCAAATCCACTAGGTGGCGCTCTTAAAAAAGTTAAAAGAAGAGGTAAAGCCGCAAAAACAAAAACTTCATCGAGCAAAGGTTCTAAGAACTACTCAAAGAAGTATAGAGGCCAAGGCCGCTAAAATACAAAAAGGACCGAAAGGTCCTTTTTTAGTTTAAACGATGATACGCGTTAAACTTTTAAATACTTTAAGATTGAATCTTCTATTAAATCATCAGTGATATTGAAACTGTATCCCGCTGCTCCTTCTGAATTTTTTACAAAGCCATCCTTTCCAAACTTACGATCTAACCAAGTCTGTAATTCTTCTGCAGCATCAACTCCTTCTAAAGCATCTACGTCTTTAATCGTAGCTGGAACAAATTGAACCACACCATTATTATAAGAAACTAAAAAGCTAATCTCTTGCTTAACTCCTTTTAATTTATATTTAGCCTTAAACGAAACTGATTCATTGATACTAGCAAAGCTCTCATAAGTTTTAATCATTTGCATAAGTCTCTTTCTTTTCTTTTTCTCTCTTTTATAAACTTCTTCTGCATCTCCTTGACCAGAAGCCTTATCACCAGAACCGACACCGCCATCTGATAGATTAGGCAATTGTATTTTGCCCATACCTGAACCTGGCATTGAAGCTCCTTGTGGAGAAGTGTAGCTTGTTGCGAATGCTAAACCCTCTTCTGTCTTTTCAGGAGCCTCATCGGGAAGACCTTCATGAGGAGTTGAAGCAAAGTCTTTCAGTTGTTGAGTTGTCATACTAACTACAAGGTCTTTTACCTTCTGCTTATATTCAGGTGTAACGTCTTCGATAGACATACTCCCTGTTTTAACCGCGTATGCAATTCCCATTAATCTCTGTTGTGATTTTGAAGTAGCTGGCATATTATTAATTTTTATTTTGAATCAAATGATAAGTAAAAACCCGATCTAATTTCAACATTATTTTCGCCTACTTCTCTGTCATATTTTCCAACTATTTCAGTGCTGTTTTTACGAAGCATTGCAGCATTTTGCATACCTCCTAATTTTCTAGAGAATTTACTAGAATCTACATCATCTGCAAAGCCAACATTAATTACAAAATCAAATGGAATTCTAGCAGTTAATTGATTTTGATTAGATGATTCCTCATCCCATTCTTCTCCACTTAAAGTTGCAACAATATAGACAATAGATTTCTTATCTTTAACTTGCTTCATCACTTCATCTTCAATGATTTTAGCACCGTCTTTATCAGCCCATTTAGACCACGCTTTGTTAATCTCTTCTAGAGTTGCTTTAGCGTCTCCTTCAAATTTAACATGTTCTACGTGTTTTTTAAATGCAAAGCTAACTTTACCAGGAATACCCTTAGCTGCATAGCTATGAGATAATTGATATGCTTTTTCATTCAACTCGTTTTCGACAAAGTCGGTGAAAGATTCATAGATGAATGTTTCATTTGCCTTTCTCATTTTTTGTTGATGTAGCTTTTGCTGTAGAGCTCTTAATCTTTTACCCTCTTCTTCTTTCTTATCAACTGCTCTTAATTTTGCTAATTGATTTTTCTTATATTGAGCTTTTTGTCTTTCAGCATCTGTCATCGGTCTGTAACCTGATTCGTCAACTTCTTCAGTTTCCTTAATTAAATCTGACAAGTACATTCCATTTTCCTTTCCAGTCTTAGTGTCTTTTAACTTGGCTTTACCATTTGAAATACTAACAACCGTGAAGGTTTGCGTTGGGTCTTCTCCCATGAACTTTCTTGAAACCTTATCTCCAACCATAATGTCTGATTTAGATTCATTCGCAGCTTCGAAGTTTTCTTCTGTCTGATTTTCTTTTGCCATGATAATATGATTTAATATTTTTTGTCCGTGTTTAGATAATGAAACCTGATCCTCTGTGATATTGAAATATCCTGCATTTCTTCTTAACCATCTTGAATCGTCGGCTGACATTTCCTTTAAGATAGCTTTAAAATCTGCCTTCGTAATCATACCATCTTTAATGGCTTCAATCACTCGATTTCTAACAGAAGCATGTTGACTAGCTGTTTTAGCAGGATAGGCCTCAGTGTATTTTCTCTTTAAAGTGATTTTAGATTCATTTAAGAAGTCATCGAAATTCATTTCTTTATTCTATTTTTATACTGTATATATTACTATTTCATTTTAAATCCTAACTTACCATTGTCTGGGCTATATACTGATTGATTAGGCGCTTCAAAAGTAAACTTAACTCCCTCATTTGAGAAAGATTTAAGATGTAAAAGCATCTCCTGTTTCTTTGGAGCAAAGTCTAAATATAATTGCTTAACTTCTAGCTTTGAGAGTAATTCTGTTAAAGCTGTCTGATAAACTTGGTTTTGATTTAAAATGTCTGTTACGTGATAACATAATGGTCCAACTACTGCGCCGTACACTTTTTTATCTTTTACTCTTGACCATTCTACTTTATTTCCTGAAGGAGCTCTACCTATTGTTTTATAGAAATCGGCAAAGATGTTCATAAAGTCATCTGGGTTCTTTGCTAAAATTTGAGTGATGAATTGATTTAAGTTATCGACAGTCACATCTGCAATACCAGTGATTTGCTGCAATTTAACATATCCAGGCATTTGAAGATATTTTGCAATCTCTAAATATCCGGAAGAAACTTTATTACTGTCAACTATTTGAAATATCTTATATAGTTGTTCTTGTGCATCTGTCGTTAATTGATCCGCCTTGATATTTTTAATGATACCTGAGAGGGTAGGAGCTGCACCTGATTTATATTTCGAGGAAACTCCATATCCATCTATATAAAAATCTACTAATGGATTGTTGCCTGAAGGAAACTCAATTCCATCTACATATTTAGTGACACCTAACATATAAATTGCTCCTAGAATTTCACCAAAATCTTTACCAACTGTGTTTAAATCAGAAGTATCGAAGTGAGTAATTAGATGTGCTGTATTGTTAGAGTATTTGATAATCTCATCCAGGCTTTTAATAAATCCTGGAGATTCAAAATTATATTTTGAACGATGGTTTGCAACATCATCAATCATAGAGTTCAACAGGTTAACAATCACCTCTTGGTCTCCAAATTTATTTGAGATAGCCTTCTTTGTTAAATCTATTAGCTGTGTCTTCTGTAAATAGGTTGAAGGTAATCCAAGTCCTGTTGGGGTTAGGGCCTTTGAATTAAAAGAACCAACTGCCACGTCATCGTTTACAATGTTAAACTCTAAACCAGCCGGAAACTCTAATCCCTTGATTATAACTGCATCTTCTAATTTTACCCTGTATGTGTAGTATTTACCGGAATAAGAACCATTGCCATAATTACCGGGTTCTACTGTATTGATTGAGTAGTTGTTTAACTCCTTTTTGAGAATGGCATTTAGGTTGTCAATTGTGTCTGACACAGTTTTACCCATCATATAACGTAAGTGCTTGGGTCTTCTGCCTGACTCAGATTTTCCATCATATCCAGCTTTATCTAGAACCGGTCTTAAAAAGTCTATTAGCTTTCCAGAGTCTGCTTGCTTAGATTCATTAATCGCTTTGTTAAGCGCCATTTCAAATCGGGCTCTAATGTCTCCTGGTGTAATTGCCATCCTGTTAGTTGTTAAATTGTTTAAATTGCTCGAATGTTAATATCTCTGATTCCTCAAAAGTTTCAACCGCTTCAACTAAGCTTAATGATTTCTCAAGCTTTTCCTTTAACTCTTTAAACATCGAGTGTAGAGAAGAAGGAGTCATCTTATTGAATTCTTTGGCATCTCCTGATTCTAACGCAGCTCTAACTTTAGTGGCTGAAATATCATCATCTCCTCTTTGGATTTCGTGAAGTTGAAATTCTGGAAGAACTCCTAGCTCCTCACGATACTTGTCATTGTTAACCATGTAACCATAAGCCTTCATTCTATCTGTGCCTGTTCCCCATAGAACTGGCTCATATTTAGGTCTTAGTTGATTAAACATCACATCAATCGCAGCAGATGGAACAACAATCACATCCTTTAAGAACTTAAATTCTTTTTGAACATGATTAAACATTTCAATTTGTGTTTCAGTATCGTAAGGTCTCTTGATTGCGTCTTCCTTCTTGGCTTTTGCGGCCTTTACTAAAAATACAACCACTGGAAAACCGTTCTTCTTATAAAGTGTTTCTAGAACTTTAACGTGGCCTAGTGTAAATGGTTGAAATCTTCCAACGAAAATATTAACCTTCTCCTTTCCTTGTTCAGGATGATCCACTTTAAGAGCTTCATTTAGATTAGACTTAGTAGTCTTAATCTTATTATGAAGCATATATGTATTAAAATTATGAATAGCATTCTCATCTGTTACTTCTGAGTAGATATGCTCCTCAATTTTATCTATAATCTCGTTTAATTGGTCTATCATTGTTTGATTCATCAATGAAGACTCTTTGATTTTTCTCTTGTTGAATGAACCTAAGATAATCTTAAATAGCTCAGCTAACATTGGATTCTCAACATGTTTTAGTGTCTTTTCGTTCTCAATCCATTTTGTATTCAGTTCGAACACCTCAGACTTTGCAAAATCCGCAGGTTGAAAATTAACGCCAATATATTTGGTTGCATTCTCTTTTACATAATCATTATACATCGCTGAAATCAACTGGATGTATCTCTTGTCTGCTGCCGCTTCGGTTAATTCAATTGCCTCGATGCTATAATTAGAAAAGAATTCTAAAATGTCTACCATCGTTAACTGATACATGTGGCTACCTTCTCTGGCTTCAGCGTTTGATTCTGCCTTTAAGTCATCTAGTTTGAATGATTTAATTTGAGTAGAATCAATAAAGCTAATTACTAAGCCGTCAATTGGTTTAATTAGGTCTTCATTCAGGACTGATTTATATGCAGCTGGATTGAACATCTTATATACGTATTGTGTGAATGACTCCGTTGCAAATCTTTCAGTGTATGCCTCATTTGATGTTGACAATAGATTCACTAGTAAATTTTTCTGCGATTCATCTAAGATACCTTCAAACACCACAGATGGAGCCTGAACCTCAAGCTTAGCAGCCCATTCATTTAAGACAACTGGGTCTGTTAGGACTTTCTTAACCTTTCCAGTATTGCTTAACACTTGAATGTGTGAAAGAATCATGAAATTGTATGGAGTCTGGTCATATTGTATTGAAGAAACTGAAGTTTCTGGCAAGTAATCAAAACCAAACTTCCAATCCGTTGGCATCTCTAGCTTAGTGTTCTTTACTAAGGCCTGAAAGTGTCTAATTCCTGTTTCATATAAAGAAGTTAGAGTTCTGTCTACCATTGACATTGGCTCTGAGTTGCCAGATTTAAAGTATTCAAATCCATCTACACCTCTTCTAACGTGAAAAGAGGCCGCAGCAATCTTTTCAGTTACTACCACTTTTTGCTTTAACATTTCGTTGAAAGCATTTGAATTTGTTGCTTGATAAAAGTCTTTAAGTCTTTGTAGTGCCATTTCTTTCTTATTATATGTAGTAAATATAACTAATTTTATTGACAAATAAAAATTATCTGCCGTATTTTATTATACCCATTAATTGATTTATTGCTGCAAAAGTCCCAGTTAGCTTAAATAGTTTTCCTTTATATTGGAATACTAAGCCTTCTGAAGGAACGATAGATTGAATTCCTCCAATTCTATCAAGTCTCTGCAGCTCCTTTTCAACCTTTGCTAATTGGCTTAGGTCGCCGTTCTGTTTGATTTTATCAGCTTCTGTTTTAATCTGAGTGTGAAGTCTCTGCATTTCCTTATCAGGATTTGCAACTAGAAGATTTGAAACGTTCTTTAAAACAACCGAACCTAACTCTAGGAAGATGTTCTCAAATGGCTCAATGTTTTCTTTAAACTTCTTTTTAGAGTCCTCTTTATCAAAACGCTGAAACTCTTTGTATTCAGCATCAGACATTTTCTTTGCTAGGTCTCTAATGTTAAGAGTCTTCTTATCATCAAAAGCCCATCTCTGAACTAAACCAGCCTTATCTATTTCGTCTAGGTTCTTAAAGTCCTTATCGATCAGTTCTTTCCACCACATTGAATGGTATTTTGAAACTGGATCAGTGTCTTGTAATTTATATCTGTTCTGTAAATCTGCTACCTTTTTCATAAAGTAGCCTTTCTTCTCTTCAAAATTGATTGCTTTACCAATTTGTAACTCTTGTGGCGGAATGATCTGGAATACAGATTGTATGTCTTTGTTTACGCCTTTAATTGCGTTTGCAATTTGAGAAGCCAATTTAGAATCTGATCCTATTTGATTTCCTTCACCATCAGTATGAATCATTCCATGAAATTGAATCACGTCTTTCTCGTAAGAGATAACGTTTGCGTTACCTGAATAGATTAGCTCCATGTTCATAAAAGATTTGCCTTCATTGAATTCAGCCTGGTCTTTCTTTGACAGGTGTTGCAGGGCTGATGTCAAGTCTTTTGCAGCGAAAGTGAATGTATCTTTAACTGCAGGAGATGGATGGTCTTGGAACATCTGTGTGATTGTCGCTAAGTCAATCGGCGTCTTCATCTGCCCCTTGTTTCTAGCAAATAAGACTTGCCCACCTTTCATTGTTACAAATAGATTTTGACCATCTGTTTTTTCAGTTGGAGCCTCTTCAAAATTAAGACGACCTTGTAATGCAGCATCAACAATATGCTTAATTTCTCCGAATGTTAGAGTGTCATCGTCAAAGGGGTGCATCATGTGACCAGCTGCTCCACCTTCTAGAACCAATGTTGGGAACTTATTATTCCATCTTTCTAATAAGAAATCTTGAAATTTTAAAAGAGGTGTTTTCATATTAATGTAAAAAGACCTGGACTTAGCCAGGTCTATTATTTATCTTTATTTGTATTATCCTAAACTAGAAGTTAGCATTCCAACTGCTTCTCCATAATTAGAGCCAGCAACCTTTAAAATACCATCTACTACCTCTTGAGCTTTGGCTTCATCGAAGTCTGCTTCAAAAGCCTGCTTTAAAACTTTGAATGCATACTCTTTAAATTGCTCGTCAGATGTAATGTCCTCCTCATTGATTTCAAATGATTCGTTGAATTTTTGGATGTCAGAATATTTAACTGTATGTTCTTCTCCATCTGAATCTACTGCGTTAACGGTATCTTTACCCCACATGGCAGCGTTATCATCGTTATTAGAATTAGGATTATAGATGATGTACTTTTTACCTTTTACTACGATTTCAGCATCGTCTAAATCCGCAATTAATTTAAGTAATTGATCCTTTGAATATTTACCTTCATTAACCTCTTCCTTTAAATTTGTATCTTCGATTTCTACCTTGTGAGTTTCTCCGTCAAATTCAAATTCTGTTTTGCCTTCTTTTTTAGCTTTAGCTGCAGCATATACAAATGCATTGCCTTCGTTGTTCTTAGCTTCTGAAACTACTAATTCTAAATCCTTGTCTTTATCTGCGATGGCATCATTTAGTTCTGATTCTAAAGCGTTCTTTTTAGCAGTTAATTCTTTTAGCTTAGCCAGTAAAGGTGCTTTAGCATCTCCTTCTGCTTTTTTCCAAGAATCAACTGTTGATTTCATCTCTGCCGTTACTTTAGTCCACTCGTTTTGTATTCTGGCGATTGAGCGAGCTTCATTTAAAGATTCATTGCATAATGACCAAAGTTCTTTAGCAATCTTTTTTGCCTTTGAGCCAGAATGACCATACGCATCAACTGTATCTAATGCGTCTTCCATAGACATGCCGTGTAATTCATCCATGTCTCTTTCATCTAATAGATCGTCTAGAATTGCTTCAGCTTCCTTTGATTCTTTAGATTCGCTTAATAATGATTCTTTAATTGATTTAAGATTCTTAACGATAGTAGCAACTGAATCTGTTGTTTTACCATATATTGGATTCTTAGGTAATGCTGCGTTTCTAACGTTTCCATTTCTAAAGATCATGTATGAACCACCATCAAATTCTTCACCATCAATATCAAGGTCAAATGAATCTTCTTCTAAAGTTCTTTTATTAACTGTAACTTTTTTACCTTCTACCTTTGAAATTGCGTCTGCGAATTTCTGCGCAATTGCCATAGTTTCGTCCTTGGTAAGTTCAGCTGGTTTTTCATTTGAATTACGTAAGCTAGCTTCATTAACTTCAACTGATTCTGGAATCATTCCTAATTTTTTAGAAGCGATTGAAAATCTATCTTCTAATTTTTCAAAAGCAGATTTAATAGCTTCTAATTCTTTAGTCCACTCTTTATTTCCTTTTGCAGCATGTAATAAATTACCGATTTGAACTTGTAATTTTTGCATAAGGACAGATGTATTGTCATGAATGTCAATATCTTCGTTAACTTCTACAGATTCCTTTAATCCCATTTTAGAGATGGTGAATATTACAAATCCCGCTGCATCTTGCATAGAATAATCAAATTCTTTTGCAATTTTCTTTAAGAAATCTTCAACCATCTTTTGTTCTGGTGAAAGAGCTTCATTGACTTCTAAAGATTCTTTAACCGGCTTTAATTCCTTATCATCATACACGTCAGCCATGTACCACTTACCATCTCTCTCATCAAATAAGTAAACGTATTCGGCGCTAGAATGATTTCCAGCATCCTTTAAATATTTTGCAATAGATTTAACGTCTGACTTCATAGTCATATCGTTCTTTTCATTTCTATCTCTACCGTAAAAAGTTGTAATTCCTTTTTCTGGATTATTAAAGTCCTGTGGTTTATCTCCGATTTGTTTCTCTAAAGATGAAATACCATACTTTCCTAAATCTAGTAATTTATTAAGAGACTTTGAATCTTTGTAGTTCTTTAATAGAGGTATTCTTGTATCTGGACTACCATCCCAGTGAACGTACACTGATGTGATTTTTCCGGCCTTGTCAATCTTACCAATTTGAGAACGAGTTGCTTCAGTAACTAAGGACTCGTTTGTAGATTGGACTTTCTTACCTTCTTCATCTTCGTGCTTTTTAGGCTCGCCCATTTTAACTTTAGCAGCTTCAATATCTTCGGCTCTATCTTCGTTAAAAATTTTAGCAACTAGTGCTGTTCTTTTTTCCTCATCTAATTCATCGAATGATGTAATGCCTTCTTCTTCAAGAGTTTGACCAATCTTAGCTAAAAGTTGCTCTCTTTTTGTCTTGTTTTCTTCGTGCATCTTAATTGAAGCCTGTTGGTTCTTAACCTCAGTAAAGCTCTTAAAAGATGAAATTCTTTGTACTGACATATTGTTCTTTTTTGTTTTTAATATAGTTATATTATAATCTTGTTTTTATATATCTAATTTATTCACTTTCAAACGTAACTTTCTTTATTTCGTAAGTGAATTGCTCTTGCTTATAAATTTGTTGTCTTGCTAGACCATGTTTATATAGATAGTTTTCCCATTCTAGAGTACATAGATTGTCAACGAAATCAACGATTAAGACATCTGTTTTTGACTCGTGCTGTCTTAAACCTCTACCAATCGACTGTCTAATAATCACTTCTGATTTGAACGACTCCGTAAAAAAGACGCTATGGATTTTTTTAATTGAGATACCCGTTGAGAACGTACCGTATGAGGCAACGATAACCACTTCGTCACCGACCTCCATCTTCTTCTTATGTTCTTCTCTAATGTCCTTGTCGGTGCCGCCGTCAACGTAATATACTTTCTTATTGCTTTTCTCTCTAAGCGCTTCGTATAGTTTTCTACCGTGTTCGATTCGGTGAAAAAGTACCAGAGAATTCCTTGGTACTCTGGAAATGACTGAGACAATGAAATCAAGCCTTGCCTGATTATTGACCACATAGTTCTGCTCCAGTTGAAAGACGTCTTTATTTTCATAACGGTTTAATGCTAAATCTTGGAATGCTTGTTTTGTTGTTTCTGGCGCATAATTCATTTCTATCACTTTCACTTTACATCCTGCGATGTAGCCTTCCTTCTGTAAGAAAGCAGCTTTCACCTCTGTGATAACTGGTCCGGTTTGTGACATTAAGGTTAGTTTGTCTAGTGTTCCTTCCTTTGGAATGGTTCCCGTCAAGCCAAATTTGTAGCTTGCATTTCTACACTTACCTAAAATTTCTTTAATAGATGCGGATTTCATCTTGTGACACTCGTCAATTATGACTGCATCGAACTCGTCAAAGTATTCAACTGATTTTTTAACCAGGGATTGATACGTACCTATTACTACGTTTGAATTGGGCTTAATAGTTTGTCCTGAGAATATTTGTTGAATTTTAATTCTAACCCTGTTTCTCCAGTTAAAGTCTTGAAAGTCCTCTGTTGCTTGCACAACCAGAGAAACGTTAGGCACAATAAAAAGAATCTTAGCCGCCTTTTGATGCTCTAACATATAAGCAACTGTCATGAACGAAATCATGGTTTTACCAGCAGATGTAGCTAGTTCCGATAAAGACCTTTTGAATTTTAGGATATTGAAGGCTGCTTCTATTTGATAGTCTCTTGGAGTATCTTTGTAGCCATCAAAGAAATCTAAGGCCCAGGCCTCAAATTGTTCTGATGAAATATTAGGGTCAAACATTCTGGTGACCCCGTTAATTTTCAGTTCGAATCTGTACTCTTTGCACAGAGTCATCACATGTCTCCACAGCCCAGCTGGAATCCATTTATTGTCCTTTATATATGACACATAGCCATCCCAAACACCTCTTTTGACCAATGGATTAAATCTCCATCCCTCGATTCTTTTTGTTAGACTTATATTTAATTGTTCTAACTCCAGTTCCGACGCCTCATCAATGCTTAAGAATCTATTATCTTGCGTTAAACTTAATACCAAACACGTAAACGTATTTTTAAAGCTGCTTCATGTCCATGCGTTGCTTTATTGCAAAACCCATGTTGTCTAATGTCTTAACGGTACCTGTTAAAAAATCCTTGTGGTCCTCTAACATTTCATGAAGCTGTAATTCGTCTGATAAATCAGACTTAATAAACTTCTCTCTTTGAGAGTCAGTTAATTTATAATCATACGTATAATATGAAATCCATTTTTCTTTATATAATTTGTCAATCTTTCCTTTTTGAGTTCTAATCTTAGATGCCAAAGAAGCAAGAGCTTCTACTAGAATCTGTCTATAACTCAAAGCGAATGAAGCCACTTCGTGCAAAGACGTACCTGTCTTCAAATCTTCCGCTAAAGTTTTTACTTTATTTGTCCAATCTAGTCTTTGAGAGGCTAACATTTCATCCAGCCTTACTAGTTTATTGACTTTTGCTTGTTCAGGTGTATCTGACATTTATGTGTTGTTTAAAACAATTGACCTTTACTCTTATCTTCTTTAATATAAACTGACGCGGTAAGTTTCTTCTTAAGCACTGGCTTAATTTCCATAATCACTTCAGAACCCTCATAATTAGGTACGCTGGCGCTAAAATCTATTATGGATTTTAATCCTTTGTGTTTTGACCTCTCTTCATTGAAGTCATCAAATTCTTGCTCAATCATTCTTAATAGTCCGATCATAAATAGTATGCGTCTAAGGATGAAGTACTAAAATAGGCTTCAATCTTTTTTAAACAGTCGCTCTTGACTGAATAGGACGCCATAACCAGATCATTCAAATCTTTTATTTTGTTACTATATTTATCCATCTTAGTTTCTTTCAGATAACGTTCCCATGTAAAAACGCTCTTGCCTCTCTTCAATTTTTGCATCATCTTCTGCTTACCAACAGTATCATTATCGAACATGTATCGCATGGTTGGAATTTCGTCTAGCTCTGTAGTGTCTCTCTGTGCTGAAGCTAGTGCCAATGAATTTGCCATAAACAATCGGTCCATGGGGCCTTCAAACACTGTCACTGGTCTTGTCATGTCAACCTGCATGATACCGAACAAGGTTGAAATTTTATTAATGTTATCGTTTGTTTGCTCGTCTATTTCGTAGGGTTGTCCTAACCATTCTTTAATCTTTGACAACTCATACGTTAAGTATCTAGAACTTTTAGTTTTTACCAAGGCTCTTGATTGCATGCCTATCACTTTGTTCTCTGGACCAAGATTAAGAATATAGAGTCTTTTATCCTTTGGAGAATACATGAAATGATCCAGCTTATTATGCAGCATCCTGCCTCTTAAATACATAAAGGCCATTTCGCCAACTACAATGTCCTGAAATCCTAAGACGTCTCGCAAGTCTTGCTTAGTCGGTGCTAACTCAAGTATCTTTGAAAAGGTTCCATGTTGCAGAACATCAGCATGATTTGTTTCAACTCTATGCTCTTTTACATAGTCAATCATCTCAATCGTGTCGTCTGCATTTAACTTAATGCCATGATCTTTTAAGAATTGATATGCGTCAGAGTGCTGACCACAGTTAAAGCAGTGATATTGAAGTGTGTCCCAATAAAGGTTACCACGCTTCATTTTCTCGTCTTTAGTTGAGTCACCGCAATAAGGACATGCCAAGCTTATACGTCCTGGCATATCTTTAATCATGATTTTGCCTCCCGAACGATGCTCTTTTACCACAACCTGCTTAAACAGGGTTTTTATTTTAGCCTTAAGTTCTTCTGTGATTTTAGAATTGTTCATGTCGCTTAAATAAGTAAAGACCCACCTCACGGCAAGTCTTTACTGTTAAACTCATTGAATTGATTAACCTAAGTCTAGGTCATTTAAGAATGCATCTAAGTCATCGCCTTCATCTTTTGCAGATGAACCAGATAAACCACTTTCTGTTGGAGTACCTAATTCGAATGAATCGATATCTGCGTTACCTGATGAAACTGCAGCAGCTGCTTCTTTAACCGGAGCTGGCTTTTGAGCTCGTTGCTTGTTTACGATATCATCCATTGCAGAACCTGGATTCAAGTACTGACGTAGGATTGAGTTTACAAAATCACGAGTTTGGTCATCCCACGCTTTGTACTCGTATGGTTCTAATAAAGGAGCTTTATCTAATTCGGTCTTAATAACTGTCATGTTCTCTTTAGTCTTTTCAGCTGGCGCACCATCTACTAAGATAGCGCTCTTGCTTGGAGAGAATTTAGACTTATCATAGTTATTGTAGTCATTCTGACGAGTGATGATTAACTCAAAGTTCTTACCTTCAAAAAGGTCAAATACCTGTGTTGGCTCGCCGAATGCAGGTTTTAATTCCTCATCAATCTTCTCTTTGATTTTGTAACCAAACTTGAAGATTTTATATGTGCCTTCAAACTCTGGGAATTGAGGGTCTTTAATAATCTTAACTAATGCATAATACTGCTCACGACGCTTTAACTGCTCGGACATCTTACGGTCTACTGCTGAATCACTCTTACGTAACTTGAAGAATGCATCTGCAATTGGGCATTTATCGCCGATAGAAGATGGTGAATCAACTAACTTGCCTTCGCCACCTGCATCTTTCAGCCAGTGCACATACTTTTTGATTAGTGAATTACGAGGGTTTGCTGGGTTTGGAACAAAGCGAATCAATGCTTTATAGGTTCCATCTTTGCCTTGTTCGGCATCTGGTTTGTACAAGTCATTGCTTCCTGTTGAAGCTGCTTGTTTGTGGGTGTCTACGTCATCAACACCTAGGTTGAAAATGTCAAAATCTGCCATGTCTTTAATACTTTAAGTTTCTTTAAAAATTGTTAATTTCGTTAATCTGTTTAGGCCTTAAACTTTAATAACTGTAATTTATACAGGAATAATCACTATTGTTTCACAATCTCTAAAATAGTTCCAGAAGCATCTTGATACCTGCCATCTGCTATCTTAATTAAACCAGCTTTCCATAACATTTGTTCCATTTCTGTTCTTAAAAGTTTGCCTGATAAGTACATCTTGTTAAGCAATTCATATAGCTGAATATACTCTCCTATTGTTAATTCTGGTTGATTGGATTGATATTGATTTTCCATATACTATATATTTGAAAATAATTTAAAAATAATCTTGAAATTGTGAAACTATCCACTAAAGCTACTATATAAGATTTGTTCTTCCGGGTTGAAAGGTCTATTTAAAGGGAGGAGATATACTGGGCTAAAAAGTAAGCATCGACTAAGTCGTCAAAGGGCTTAGGAACCTTAGTGCCCACTTCAAGTCCTTTCGCAAACTTCCACACTTCTGAGCTTTCAAGTGCTTTGTCTCCAAGACTGTTTGCAGTGAAAGCCTCCCATAAATCCTTCTTGTTCATTCTACCACCGCCCGCAAACTTTTTAATTGAGGTAGGAGCAACGGTTACAATGTTAAACGGTTTCGCTAAAGAATTAAAAGCCTTGTAAAGATTCAACTTAAAGATTGCTGCGCCAGCGGCCAGGTCGATTAGATTATTAGTACCGCCTCCACCAGAACCATAGGAAACACCTTCAAAAGCAACAATAGTAGGCTTAAAGGGCTGAATGAGTCCAGAATCATTAATAATAGAGATAATGTCATCCGAAGAGGTCATATACCTGGTTAATTTTGACATCTCTTTCTCAGAGAATTCCTTTGAGGTTTCAAAGCTTGGTTGATATTGAAGCGTAATGTCTTTGCACGTAGCTAGCTCCTCTTGAATCTTAACTTCGGCTTTAGTTCCGCCGGCTTTAAGATATGATATGAACTGTACACCCTCTTCTGTTTTTAGGACTATACCTGGAGAGTTAAGAGAAAAGTCAACTGCGATGATTTGCATATTATACGCGGCTACCAAGAGATGAGCCAACTGCAGCTCCAACAAGTCTTGAGGTTAAAAGATCGTAAAGAAGACCGGACTGAACACCTAAAGCACGAGCAACAACTTTACCAATTGTATTTCCTAGAGCAAAACCAGTTAAACCACCAATAATAGAACCAAGAATGCCTTCATTAGTTAGTTCTTCATTGAATCTTTCGATATCAATTAGGCCATTGTGGTCTTCATAGTTAAACATAAATTCATCAAGAGCTCGGTCTATTTGTTCTTCAAGTTCAGGCGTTAATTCTGAAGTTAAAGATTCTTTTAATAGGTCAAACTCGTTGACAGTTACATTTTGTTCCGCAAGATATTCGTTGAATGTTTTCATATTCTATATATTAGTCTATTTCAAGCTCTATATTAAATTTGTTATAATAGAAATTGATGCTGAACGTGTTGAACTCCGCGACGTTCTGACTCATGTTTAGGTCTAACTCAGAAATAGAATTCATAATTGGTTTCTCGAAAACAACTGACACTAGATGAATTCCTTCTCCGTCTAATAATTGTAGTTTAATATCATCTGTGAATGGCTTAGTAACTCCCTTTGAATAATAATAAAGAAGAGTATCTTGCATAATCCAATAGTTTATGAATCCGTCTAGGGATTGCATTGTAACTGATAATTGACGTTCTATTAAATTCTGAATAGGTTGTGCTCCTCTATGATAGCGTGTAGTACCATCATTATTATTTTGAGTAACCGGGTCGAAATTAATACCCGGTACGCTAACGCCTTGAATTGAATAATTTACAAAGTCAATTGGCTCGGTAATTATATTACCGGGCATTCTGTTCAAATACTTCTTATACTTCTCAGCCACCTCCTTAGGAATGAAGTTCCTAGGAAGCTGAAAGTTAAACAAATTGTTTCTACTATTTAATATCATTATACGATGTTAACTATTCCGTAATATAAAGTGGAGCTGCTAGCGCCATTGGTTATATTAATGTAAAATTTGTCAGTCATTAAGTTAGTGTCAGGCTGATCAAATCGAGTAGCTACTGACTTAGGTATTTTGAACATGATTTCGCCGCTACCCATATCAATATCTGGAAAAGTTAAATCTGCTGCAATAGATTGCTCTACGCTTCCACTTTTTATTAATAGGTCTATTGAATCAGCATTAACTAACGAAACTTCTTTCATTGAACTTCCATCTTGTTGAACAACCTTAAACTTTATAAAATTATCTGCAACTTTAGAGAGAGTCATTACACCTTCACCCTCTGGTTTAAATAGAATAGGAGAGATTGAAGTCACTTCAGTTCCATTTAATAGGACAGGAGTACTGCCAGCTCTTACGTTAACCGTGTCTATTGCAACTGGAACATATCTAGTTTCACCAACGGACGGTCTAATAGAATTTACAAATGTTTCAATAGTTCTAGAAGAAGTTGTAGAGGCGATAGTATTGTATACTTTGTTAACAACGTTATTTCCTAATGCAAGTTGTAACATTTTCTTTCCATATTTAGAAGGCTTTCTGTATATTAAAGAAGCTTGTTTTAAAATTTGAGTGTTATCAGTTACGTTATAGATTCTTAAGTTTAGGTTAATTAGGAATGATGCTGCAACGTTTGCGTTTTTAATGATTGGTCTAAAGCTAATAGGCTCATCGAATCTATCAGTTTGCACATAAGAACCTATGAACGTTGGCGCATAATTTAAACCAATCTGTTCTAGAACCTCAATGTCATAGAAGACAGTAATATCGTCTGATGATTTTTCAATTCTATCTAATACATATTGAGAGAAATTAGCAATAGAACCATCCTTTGTTCCGTAAAGATTAAAGTAATCTCCGTCGCCCGCCTCTTCAACTACAGCCGCAATGTCTTGGTACTCATCTTCTTGCGGCAATATTAGTTCTAATTCATAACCAGTATCTGCAAATTTAACACCATCAACCTCAGTCAATCTATCAATTAGCTTAAACGCTATCTCATAGTTTGCCGTAGGGTCTATCGCGTTATCTGTTCCAGTTAAACCAAAGAAAGCCTCTTGAAAATCTAAATTCAGTTGATTGTCGTACATGTCTACTAGAGACGGTATCTTTATCTCAATGAACTTAGAGAATGCAGTTCCACTTAAAACAAATGGCGCTGGGTTTTGAACCTCGTAATTAGAATTATTTAGATAAGCTAAAGAAGTAAAGAAGTTGTAGATTCCAGAATTTCTCTTTGCTTTTACTTGGAAAATAAAACCCTGATGTCCTCTAGCTGAGAAAGAAAATCCAGTTCTTAAATGAAGTCTAACGGTATCGTAATTTACTAAGTTAGATGCTATAGATTCATTAATTAAATCAACGGCCTTTGTTCCGGTCCAGTTAATGTCATTTAGGTGTGTTAGCGAATTATCTAATAACGCGTATCTTGTTCCATCATTATTATCTAATACAGCATACCATCTGCCAACTTCGCCAGTCCCAGTCTTAATCGTATTACCTGTTTCCTGTTCAGGTGTTGCATAGAAAGGATTAACTTTATCTCTGACTTGAATTGAACCAGATTTAGTAGCAGGATACGAATATTGATATGTGCCGTTTGTATTTGGAACGTACGTTCCTACATTGCCTATTAAACTATAACTACCTCCACCGTTGATCGTAAAATCAGCGGGTACTGGAAGAGCTGATAAATTAAATACATACGTTTTACCGTTTTGTAATTGTAATTCTCTAGATGCATAATCATTGATAACAATGTACGCTCCTGTTTTAGAAACAGTAAAGTTTACAACATCATCACCTAATTCATTAATTAGATAACGTGTTTCAGTATCATCATTTTCAACTGTGTTTAAGAATTTAATATGGCTTCCACTATTATCCACCGAAATGACCGACGCTGAATTATCAGTTTGGTCATGATAGATGAATTCTAATAGAACATCAGTATCTAATCTTAAAAATTTAGAAGATTTAGCCATTCTAGGTTTTTAATTTTAAAATTGTAGAAACGCAGGGCTCCAATATAAACCAGCATTGATATTAGGACCGTACTGAATAGTTTGACCATTAATTAATGTCATACCATATCCAACGCCAAATCCAATTGACCATCTTGCTTTCTTAGGAGTCTTTTCGTTTAATTTATTATTTATCAAGTTTATATTTTCAATATTTTCAAAATCAAGTCCGGGATAGTTTGAGCTCATTTTGATTTTTTTGTATCCATCTTTTTCATCAATAGAAGCATACAATTTTATTTCTTGTGTTAAATTAAAGTCAGAATTTTGAATATTAAACTTATTGTCTTTAATATTAAATTTAACAGTTCCATCAAATCTTCTAGTATTACCTTTTCCAAAATCTTTAAAATCATTAAAGTTAAACACGGTTGTAGTGTCATTTAATTTGGAAACTAAGGTTTTAACTTTAATAGTGTCCTTAATTTTAACCTGTGCTTTCAAAAGCGTATTAGTTGTTTTAAGAGATTTAGAAAGATTTAACGCTGATGAATACTCCTTCGCTAAATTAGCGTACTTTGTTTCAAACTCATTAACATCATATACAAATGAACGCTTTTCTGCAATTAATCCAGCGTTATCACTTTTGTATTTCTTAATAGTATCGTTGGCCGCCAATAAATTATTATAGTCAATCTTAGCCATTTCTTTAGTTTTAGCTAATTCAGCCTTTAACTCGGAAGTAATATTACACTGTCTTAAAAAAAGAAGTGCAAATATCGAAAGAAGTATAAAAATAATTAAATTTTTATTAAGTGTCATACTCGTTATTGTATAGTTGCGTTTCGTCCAGGGTTAGTTCCCTGTACGCTTAATTGATACGTGTAATTTCCTGCCGGTATAGTTACCGTTTGTATTTCAGTGCCTTGCGTATTTGCATAAGCAGCGTAATTACCAGGTTGAATTATTAACGAAGCACTTACATCATTAACAGTTCCCGGTCCAAAGCTTCTTGAAACTCTTAATTCAATAGTTGCAGTAGAACCAGCTGTTAACGTAGAATTAACAGTTGGATTAGAAGCCGTTACTGTAGTTGCTCCAAAGAATATTAATGAAGATGAAACACTCGCTACTGCAGCTGTTGAATACTGCGTAGAACTCTGTGTTGATGTTGCTGCATCATGTGTAATAATACCAACTCTATATGAATACGAACCCGGCGTTAAAGTAGGTGTTGTATATGTAGAACTAGTTGCATTATCAATATTTAACCAATTTCCAGTTGAATCATCTAAACTCTGCCATTGATAAGTAAACGTTAATTGAGCAGTATTTCTCCAAGAAGGTAAATTTGTTTTAGCATATAAAGTTACTGTATTTCCTTCTAATAAGCTTTTTGAAGTAGGACCTGAAATAGAATCAAATGTTGCTGTTGGTAAAATACAAGTTTGTGCATCACCATTTTCTAAACAAGGTGCAGGAGTTAAATTATCAAAGATGACACCTGATATAACAGCTCTGGAATAACCATCAATCGTATAGTATCCGTTAGGAGCGGGGTTGGTTGTACCAGTTTGATATAAATAAACTTTTCCAGAAGGACCTTCAGTATTTAGAGACGCATCTCTCCATGCTAGAGCAGGCGTATTATTGGCCTGATAAACAGCCCAAGCCGCGTATGTAGGGTTTACCGCTGGAATTGAAATATCGTATACTCCAGTCGTAGTAGTAGCACATGAATCCCATACGGTATCAGCTCTCTTTAATGTAACCGATGGAATAACTAGATTAGTTTGAGTTTCTCCCTGATCACCCGCGTCTTCCCAATATAAATTGTCATGTCCTAGATAAACCAAATACACCATCTTATAAAGGTCTAGCGGAGTTCCTGTTGTAGCAGGATAAATTAAACTAGCTGATGTATCTAAATGTGAAGTTACTGTATATTGTTGCGCAGATTGATTATATGTAGCTGCTATTTCTAAATCAGCACCACCATTTAAAGCTAAAATGCTATTAGTTATTGAAATAGGTCCTTGTCCTTGATTAGCAGGTCTTTCGGAGTTGTTTGTAATCGTATAGCTGAATGAGCATAAGTCTTTAGTGGAATACGAAGCTCCGGTTGATGCATTACTCCATGTTTTACCATTTGAAAGATACCATCCTTTGTATGCTCCTTTTCCTCTTCCATAAAATATTCTTAATGGGTCAGAGTTACTAGGGAGAAATGCACCTTGTTCAAAATTATTAGCATTGTCAAATACTTCAGTCAACATCGGTATGATAGTTCCAACCGGTACAGCTCCACCTATTTCAGATATTGCTTTCCAAGTTGCATTACCAGCAGTATCGGTTCCAGCTAAAACTTTATTAAGATTAGGAGAACCAATATTTATTTTTAAAGGTCCATTTACGTTTAAACCACCACTGAATTTAGCGTTAACGTTTGATTCAAGTCTATTAGCGTCTATTGTAACTAAATCATTTAAACCATTTGAAAAAATAAATTTAGAAGCTATTTTCTTTGAAACAGTATCCGTGTATGCGTTGAATCCTTCAGTCTTAATAACTTTATCTCCGGCGACCGATAAATCGATGTACGCGAAATTTCCATCATGGTTAGTAACGCCATCATCCATTAGAACAACGTTGTAATCATGTAGACCCGTTTTCTTATTAATGATAAGAGATGTTTCTTCAATTACCACATCATATAACGGGTCATTCTTATCGAAACCAATCATTACGGTTGGCGCATTAGTCTTAGACGCATCATGAACCGGAACAATCGTATCGTTATTTACACCGGCATTTAATTTCCAGTTTTCTTCACTCGTATCTCCCTTTTGACCCTGTGGACCTTGAGAGCCTTGAGCTCCTTGTGGACCGGTATCACCTGTCAAACCATCAAACCCCTTTTCACCTTGAGGTCCAGTCAAACCAATGGGACCACCGCCGTTAACTAAAATTTGGTCGAAATTGTAGTTAATTTTATCTAAAACAACGTTAGACGGATCGGTTAAAAGTATTTCTTTGAAATTAAGCGCCATGATGGTCTATTTTTTTCTATATAAGTATTTATCTGAATTAGCTCGCTAACATGTTCCAACATCTGATACCGTTAGCAATCCACTAAGTTGAACAGAATTTTCTCTTGCACATATAGTAACGCTGCCTCCGCCCTGTAACCAAATCTCACCGCTGTAATTTCCTGAGACATCATAGTATGTGTAATATGTCGAGTCTACATCCGGGTTCTGTATATTATAAGACCTAGAATTAGGAGATAGCACTACATCCTGAATACAACTTCCATGTGCATTTGCATAAGCTTGTCCATCTGTATTAAAATTAGCGTTAGCCAGTGCTTGTGAAGCATAGGTTTGCGTAAAGTTAACCACCGAACCATGATATCCACTAGGGCAATCATTCTTTGTAAAGTCAGCTTGCAGCGTAACAGGTGTCGCAACTGTACAGTTATCTATCATAACCTGAATGACGTTTGAAACTCCACTTATCGTGTCGTAAGCTCCAACATAATATGTATAAGGGGTATAAGCATCTATTTGTACTGGAAGGTTAGAAGCCTTATATCTATTAGGAGATACTGAAGTATCGTTTACTGTTTCCGTAAATGGAACACCATTTGTAGGAGGAGTATTGTTGATATAGTATTTAATATCGTATGTTCCGGTTCCACCTGACGCAGTTGCGTACACTGTAATGAATCCAGAAGAATATGAATTTTCACATCCTTTAGTAGTGGTTAAACTAAGAGTTACTGGTGGAGTACCAGATGTTCCAGAAGTACCTGAAGTGCCAGATGTACCACCAGCTGGACATCCACTTGCGCCACTGATTTTTTGAAGATTAATTCCGATTTGCCCAGGTGCTGACTGTGCATCTACGTAAGTATTGCCCCAGGTGTAATAAATTTGAGTATTGCTGTCAATGTATCTTTGTATAGTATTTCCAGCATCTGGCGCAATAACCGTATATAAAGATGCATACGCTGGGTCGCAAGAATTAACTAAATAATATCTTACAGTTGGAGCAACATAGGTACATGTACCTGTTGTGTTTGCATAAGCTTGTCCTAGTTGATTAAAATTAACAGTGTCATTATCTGCTAAAGATTGCGCGTCAGCTTGTGAAACTGTTGAAGTGTAATCTTTACTATAAGAAACAGTGCTAGGTGCATAATTCTGAAGACAGTTATTTCTAGTAAAGCTTCCAGTTCTAGTTGCAGTATATGTTGTAACACTAGGATTTATACACGTTCCGTTCGAATTAGCGTATGCTTGGCCCTCTGTGTTAAAGTTTGCATCACTAGCTGCTATTTGGTCTACTATGAGTTGAGAAATGTTAGACGTATAGTTTTTAGTGAAAGTCACCGCAGATGTCGTATATCCGGCCTGACAGTTGTTTCTAGAAAATTGAGCTGTTCTAGTAGCAGTATAAGTAGTCGGCGGGGTTGGAGGTGTTGGATTTGTTCCAGGAGTAAATCCTAATTCAGTTGTACCTGAATTTGTTCTAGTCCAAGAAGTTTCATTTCCTCCAGTATCCCATTTTAAATCTGATGCCCCTAAATAACAAACATATAGAAGTTTACTATTTTGATATGAAGAGCTTCCAGATAGATTAGAATGAACGATAGAAGGTTCACCTGCATCTAAGTAAGTATTTAAAGTTTCCTCGTTAATAATGTAAGTTGGAAACGCATAAGTATATGTAACTTTTATGTTTGCGCTGGTGATAAATGAATATCGGTTCGAGTCAATTGTAGTTACTTCTGAAGTTTGGCTACCTCCGTTAGACTGTATGTTATATTCAAATGAATTTAAATTTGGTAAAAAATATTGACTAGAACCATTAGTCCAAGTCTGGCCGTTACAAACATACCATCCTTCGTATTGGCCATTTAGTTTTCCAGCACCTACGCTCGTTAATAATTTAGGAGTTCCTGTTTGTGTAACTATTTCGTTGGTTGTAAAATTTTGATCTACGAATAAAGCGGAGTCAATTGCAATAACGCTTCCTATAGGAAAAGTAGTAATTAAACTACTTAATTTAGCCCAAGCTGTATTTCCCTGGTTGTCAGTTGAGATAAGAACCTTATTGATTCCATTACCGCCTATGTTAAATCTAGCGATATTGTTAATTTCATTAGATTCATTTAAGTCTGTTGGAAGGTCAGAGCTAAATCCTTCAACGTTATCTATTGTAAGCCATTCTGCTTCATTAAATATATGTTGCTCTGCTGCCCATTTTAAAATTGCGCTAGAAGGGTCAGACCAGCTCTCCTCGATGATAGCGTCTGCTCCATCATAATACACAACAGAGTGAGGAATATTAGAAGTTGGAATATCTGAAGAAGAAACGTTTCTTATAGATATGTGATTTTTATAGTCTTCGTACGTTAACGTATTATTCTTAGTTCTAATTGTAACCGGAGAATCAATCGTCGTTGCATTGTATCCAGCCTCATTCTCTTCGTAGCCGATGACAATTGTAGATGGAAATCTTTTATTTAACTGATTGGTTTTTAATGTTGAATACGGTGCCGAGCCATCATCGGTAACTAACCATGCAGAATCTCCAATTTCACCCTTAGCGCCTTGAACGCCGACGGCTCCTTGTGGGCCTTGAGGACCAACAGCACCTTTATCGCCGTCCTCTCCAGGCGCTCCATTCGCACCAGCTGGACCTCTTGGACCCCCTCCTGCAATGTCAACTTGAATAAAGTTATAATTTACTTTATCAAGTTTTTGAATTGACCAGAAGTCACCGGATGAATCTGCATCAGATGTATAAATTTCTTTGATTATAATCGACATTTTACGCCTTTATTTTAACAGCAACTTTAAATTGATAGCTATACTCGTATCTTTTATTATATATCAGTCTAAAACTAAGGCTGTCATTTGCAAAAGTGTCTATCACATATCCAGTTTGTTCGCTATAAGTATCTGTTTCTATCTCAGCTTTATTAGTCGCGCTTAAAAAATTAGTACTTAAATTTTTACCTTCATTTGCAAATACTTGAATTGATTCTATATTAAACCTAGGAATAATATTAGAATTTACATATTCTTGTAAATCATCAGTAATACTATTTAGGTCTCCTGAAGATTTAGCTGCAGTTACGTATTTGCTAAAATTAGCATAAATTCCATTTTCTAATAATTCAGATAATACGGAATTCTTAATGTGAAAATCAGCATACACTCTATCTGTAGTTTCAGTCCATACAATACCAGCTGTACTACCGGCTATTCTAATTCTATCTAATTCATCTATAGAATTTACACGTTCGGTTGTAAATGATGTAATGTCATAAGAATCCTCTGTTTTCATAATTGTTGAAGCTAAGAATGCTCTTTTTTCAACAGGACTTAGGGTTCCATAAACATCAACATTGCTAGTATTTGCAGAAGATTTAGTAAAATATTTAGATGAATATTTAGATTGTAATACGTTTAAATCTTTTTTGTCTATCGCAATCTCTCCAATTTTAGGGTACAGTGGTAACTTGTCAGTTGCCATTGATAATTTTAGAGTGGAATCCGGAGCTTCCGGATTTATTTTGTGAAAGTGATAATTTTTAATTATGCCCCATCCGCTTTCTCCTGTTTCAGAAAAATATGTAGCAAAGGAAATACCTAACTTATTGAATTTATCATATATTAGTTTCTTCTTAGCGTTTAATGTTTGGCTCGAGTCTATTCCTTTGTTTTCAGAATAGATGTCAGTAAAAGTAATTACATCTTTCGCAAGTGGATTATAATGGCCATTCATTCTTCTTAATTCAACGAAGTATGAATCAGGTCTCTCTGCTATTTTTTTACCAACTTCTTCTGAAGTTATCTTATAAGATAATGGCTTATCTGCGTCAACAGATGCTCTAATAAACGATGGCTTCATGAAAGATGTTCCATCTTCAATATTTAAGATAAAATCGTTGTTTGTAATAGTTCCATCTGAATTAACTGTCGTGTATTTAATGGCTGACGAATCTGTGTTAAATGTATCTGCTATATTTTTAGCCTGAATAGATTCTACTATTTCTCTAAATGCATCATAACCACCGTTATAATATGTGTAGCTTAATGTTTTTTGGATAGACCTAGAAACGCCAGTGACCGAAGTCCATCTAGCTCCAACTGTATTGGTTTCGGCATCCCATTCATAAGGCATGCCATCTACTTTAATTGTAAAATCATCTACAACTTCAATAACTTTAAGCGCTTTTGGTTGAACCTCTTGCGTTAAATAGTTAGTCCAGTCAAATATTAAATATGAAAATCCATTAACATCCGACGACTCAATTGGATTTATTTGTTTTACGAATTGCGGCGAATTTCCATCTAAATCAGCAAGACCTTTCAGTGTTACTTCGGAAGAATCCCAATTGCCACCCCTTAGGTCTAAAATACCATTGATTGGAACATCTACCAGTTCTCCACCAAATAGAGCATGTTTTATTTCATACAGAACCTTTCTAGTTAATTCTGTGATATCGTTAGTTTGTAATCTTAAATTTATATAAATGCAAACGAATTTATGTACATCATTCTTTACAACTTCAATATCGTATCCGTTCTTATCAGCGTTATTTTCTAAATTCAGAACGGATGCAAACTTGTAGCCGTTAATGTCTATGTTTCTAAATTCTGTTGGATGAGATTTACGATTCTCTTTTCTAGATTTAAATGTGTATCTAAGTCCTCTAAAAATAGTAGAAGAAAAGTTAAAAGATGAGCCATAGTCAAATCTAGAGTAAAGTTTTCTAATTGGAGACTTTACAAATGAACTCTTTTCGGCATCGAATGTTTCATTTACGTATAGGCCAGGATTAGCACCATAAAAAGAAATAGTCTGGTTATCTGTTACTATAGGAGTTGAGGGTAACGTGTATTCTGTTCCGTTGTAAGAAGTTATAACATTTCCATCTAATATAGAAGAATTAAACTTACCGGTAAAAGTTATCAAGTGAGCTAATCCATTTACCTGCATACTCTTAATAGACACTGCATCTGAATATGCGCCTTCCCATATAAAAAACTTATCGAAATAATTTTTGTCAACGCTCAATAAATTTTCAATAGTTAATTCATTATTAATGGAAGAATTATATCCTACATAACTTTCAGTTTTTCTCATAGTAGAGTCTGACACCTCATATATTGAAGGAATAGTATTAATATGAAAATGTTCCATACTGTAATCCAGTGGGTCTCTCTGCTTTCCAGTTTTTAAAACAGGAGACATATTATCACTACCAAAAGACTCGCTGTATGTTAAGAAATAAGGTTTCATTCTTGCATTAAAAGCATCTTTGATTGCAAACTTATTAATAACAGGCGTGACTCTTGAGTAAATTGCAGTTTCCTTTAGTTGATTTTCAAAAAGTCTGTCGTATTCAGAATTAATCTTAAATTCTTTGATGCTTAGATTTGCATCTTCACTCAAGTTTGAAATTGTTTCTCTCTTGTTTACAACTTCTGCTTCTAAAACAGGGTATAGCGTTGGAAAGTAATCAGCCGCTCTCTCATTAAAATTTGGTTCACACGCTGCAGCGTATCTATTATAAGAATTTAAATCTAATAATAGGTCTTCTACTTCTAATTCTCCTAAATCAGAGTTAGACGTATCGTAGAAATCAAAGTCAAAATCCTTTATCGTATACGCACTAAATTTACCATACTCGGTTCTATAATCAGAATATATGTTTAGAGTTTTAGTTTTTGAAATTTCAATATCTGATTCCAATATAACTCTATATAGCGTGACATCGAAAGGGTCTTTAATCACTTGCTTTATTTTAACAAATTGTCCTGTCTTAGAATTTTTAAAATATTGGCCGGCTGAAATAGAACCTTTGTTTTCAAGTTTAACAATAACGCTTGCGAATTTAGTTCCACCTCCAGTAGGAGTCCAGATTGTCCAGTCTGTAAAGTCAGTATTAACGCCAACCGGAACTAGCGAATTAACAAGACCTATATTATCTTGTATAGCCGTATTTACAGAAATAAAGTTTGAAATATTTCCATTTAGAATACCAAAGGCTGTTAACTTTCTAGTGTTTCCTATTCCATAATCTTCAATTATCACTCTGTCATCTACTAGTCTAACTAAATATGGGATATCTGACATGTTGATAGCACCAGCTATGGCCGAAGCTATCTCCGATAAAGTTCCATTACAAGAATATGTGTTTTTTGTAAATTTGCCCGGCGTAAGTTCTGACTCAGCTACAAATTCAAATTCATGCAAACGATATGAATTGGCAGATAATTCTGATTTTGCTGCTAAAAACATCTTATCGCCATTATGTGGTCTATCTACAACCTGAATCTCTATTACATCCTTTAAATCATCTAAAAAATCTTCAATTTGAATTGAAGAACTCTTTACTTTATCAGTGAAAGCTGAGAGAGCCGAACTGTCTAGGGAAACAGGTAGAGTATTTTTGTTGTCAAACGCAATGTTATTTCTAACATGATAGAAATCTCCGGAAGCCGACCTAACCCAGTTTAAAGTTGGAAGTTGTAAATCAGATTTATCAATAAACATGTCCTGGTGAGATAAACCTGTTTCCGTTAAATCATAATCAGTTTTAACAGAACCGACTTCTATTTTCATAGATTGATAATCATCGACATTTACTAAATCATTTGCGATAAAATCTCCTTCTCTAATAGAATCCGCATAAATACCAAAGTATCTGTATATTTTATATTTTTCAGCATTAACGTCATCGAATAAAAAATCTAGATTAATAACATTAGCAACTGCAACGTCAGTTCTTTGAAAACCTGACGTTAAAATATGATTGTTTAAAATTTCTATTTTGTCTACTACTAAATCTGAATTAGTGTATTCTTTGCGTTGAACAAACCCACCATTAACGGTGTCAATGCCATTAAAGGAGATGGGTTGATTTACATCAAAGTTATGTGTGATTGCCGCTTTAGGAAATTTTGAATCGCTAACGTGATTATTTAAGTACTTTCCAAGTTTAGAATTAGCGCTTAGATCAAAAGTTTTAACGATTGTTGCATTTTTAAGTAATTGTAAGACTCTATCGTTTTGCGATAAGTTACTATTATCTAATTCAGATTCGTAATCTGTTCCTTCTACTCTGTAAATTATGAAATGAGAAGGAATGTTTTTCTCTAACCAAATTGGAGCAAAAAATCTATATTGTTCTGGGTAAGATTTAGAAGAGTTAAAATACGCACCATACTGATATTGATCCTCATACTGTTTAGAGTAATCTGCGTACACGCTTAGGTCTGAATTCTCTCGTAAGATTTCGTACTTAATTCCGTTTGGCGTTTTTAGACCGTAGAAAGCAGCAACATCATTTGAATATCTGCCATTGTGATCTATTTGATGAGATTTAAATTCAACGCTAGATAAAGATGAATTCGCAGAAATGGAATCCATATATAAAGAACCTGCCGAGTTAACGACCAATTTAATGTTAGTCGTTAACTTAGGATTAGTTCTTAATAGACCGAAAGATAAATCGTCTACTTTATTATCAATTGCATCAAAATTAGTTGATATACTCATTAGAAGTTCCTATATGTATTGTTAGTATTATATATTCACAATACAAAGGATCAACTTTGAATATTACCTAAGTTGTGAAATTTCACCAGGCGTTGAAAAGTCATTTTCATCTGCAATAAACGTCTTTTGTACACCACTTGGAGTAGAAGTATTATATGTGTTTATCATACCAGAAGTGACATTAGTTGCCGATGAACCTTCTTGTTTGTATTTAGAATAAACTTCAATGTCAAAAAAGAAAGAATCTCCATTAGCATCCAAGACATCTAATCCTATTTTTTTAGAATATGTGATATTGCTTAATGCGTTACTAACGATTCCACCAACTCTACCGGTTTCATTAACACTAGATGTTGTTGTAATTCCAGTGTCTGCGATTCCATAGTAATCCGTCATTCTATATTGGAATATTAAATCAATTGAAATAGAGTTTGTTGCTCCTTGTTTAATTGTTTTTGTTCCAAATTTATTATCAGCACTAACTATCAAACTGGTCTTTTCTAATGGGGCTAAGTATAAATAAGCGCCACATGACCTTCCACCTAATAAATACTGGTCTGACGTATCGAATGACATTTTTAAAGTTCTAGATACTGATGTACCTGCGTTATTTGTCCAGTTGACTAATTTATAAGGATTCTGTAAAGAACCGTCTGTCATATTAGCTCTTCTAGGAGCATTCTTTGACATTGAAACCAAACCATGAGAAATAATGCTCACCGGTGTAATAGTACTTCCATTCTTTAGTAATGGATGATCTTTGTGTAAGAATATTCCATTATCGTATTTTTCGCTTGTTAATATAGTATTAGAAGAACCGGTTGTGACTTCAGTTAATCTAGGAGTAGTTGTGTTAGCCCATGCTCCAGACCAGATGAACGCATTAGTGTCAGTAGATACGTTAAAATCAGAGGAAGTAGCTCCACTATAGTTTCTTTTTCTATCTGAACCGATATTAGCACCTGTTAATGGGTATGAAAGACTATATTCAAAATCATCTACTCCCATTCCAAGTTCGTATGCGTTACTAGATAAATTAGTATCTGGCGCAGCCATTGAATATAGGTTAGCATCATTAGCTAAGTTTCTAAATCTAGAATAAACATACTGACCTCTTAATTGTCCAGATTGGAAAGGAACAACGTTAAAGTAATTATTTGCACTAATAGATGCCGCATCAATGTTCTGATATAAAATAGGAACTAAATCATATTTTCCTTCAGTCGTGTAATACGTGTTAGCTAAAACTTCAGCATCTGGAGTAGAGCTAGGAGAAACACCTAACGTTGTTGAATTACCAGAACCATAAACAGCTTTTTCTCTATCGCCAACTAATCTAGCAACTAATTCTAAATTAGTTGCTTTTGTGTTCATTAACTTAAGTTTAAAGTTTTTAGTAACGATTGCACCTTTTCTATCTGTTTGTCCAGTGATTTCATCTACATAATAACCAGCAAATAACTTAACGGTTGTATGATTATTTACGACTGTTTGATTTCCAGATTGGTCCTCTATATAAACTGCTAATTCTCCTAGAGCTCCAGCAACTTGTGCTTGTAGGGCCATAATCTGAGCTTGCATCTCTACTAATTTATCATATAAGCTAACTGGATTTTGCTCAGACGTTAAGAAGCCTGACGCAATAGAAGTTGCATTATGAGAAAAATACTTTGAGTTTGCCGTAAATGAATCGTCAATGTGAGTATAAACTCCAGTTGTAGATAAATCTTGGTCAACTTGAACCTTAATAACCTCAAGAGAATTTTGATTGATCGTATCTGTTAGAGCATTTCCATTAAATTGTCCTTCTGGAAAATCTATTTTAATAATAGAAGACCAATCTGACTCTACTGGATTAGCTGGAAAACCAGCCTCTGAAAGAGATTTTACTATGATTTCAACCGCTTCGCCAGTCTGTAACGGAATATCTAATGAATTGAAGTTTACTGCTTGCGCATCCTCTTCATTTTCAATCTGCCAATAATATTTACCATTGGAATCTTTAACTCTTTTTCTAACAGGTCCAGCAACTTCAACCCAGTTTGAAAATGCTGCAGTTTTAGTTGTAGCTGCATTAGCATCATTAAATGGTATTTGCTCAATCTGACTTGTTTTCCCAGTAGCTGAAACGTAACGATATCTAATCTTAAATTGTACGACTTCTTGTGGAACTGAATTTGCTAATTTTTTAGCAAATGGAATAGACCAGAATCCACGAACTCTGAATTTAGGAGCAACGTTAGTTAAATTATTTGAATCAGCAATTGCCTTTATTTCCGCAACCTGAGAAGAATATAGATTTGATTCAGTATTTCTCTGGTCAACAAGGGCCTTATACTCATTCTGGTCTCTATCTCTTTCAACAGCTGACGTATATTTTTTAGTCATCATTGCTGTTTTCTTCTGACCTATAGCTTCATCTAGCTTTTTAATAGACTGTTCTGTCGCTGCCTTATCAGATTTTAATTTTGTAATCTTACTGGTAGCGTCATTATCTGTCAAGTGAGAATTTATCTGAACAACTTTAAAGTTATCTGCTTCTAACACTGGCGCGTCTGGAATTAATCCAATCGTTGCCGGTGGAATAAAATCATTCTTTAAACTCTTGATGAATTGTCCAAAGTCAGCAACTTCAGTTTTATAATAATCAGCTAAAGTAATAACACTGCCGTCCGTTAGCGTTAATCTTAAATCGTTAGAATAGAACGCAACGCCAGGTGAAAACTCTTCTGCTAATATTTTAGAATTAGGGTCAATTGCTTTGATAAAAACGATTTGTCTTTCGTCAAATGCAACGTTTAATTCTATGCTTGTTTGAATGTCAATTTCTTTATAAATTCTAAGCTCTTCAGCTCCTAGGTTAATTCCTTCAAAGCCTTCAATTAACTCAAGCTCAACTTGATAAGTGCTACTGTTTAAAGACTTAACAATATATCTTGTTGCTAATTTACCGGAGTTAACTACTAATGAATCGCCAACCTTTAAAATCTCCGTGTCCTTTAGCGTTTTAGATGAATCTGAGTAAGCGAACTTATTTAGAGTAAATAACCTTACCGTGTTAGTTTGACTAACACCGTCAACAATCTGTGTTCTCTGAACATTATCGACACTTACCACGTCAAATGTTCCAAAGTATTGAACTGTTCTAGATGGCATATCCACTACTGAAGAATCTAAAGTATACTGATATGCAAATTGTGCAAGTTCTGTTTTAAATATAGTGTAGTCTATTGTGTTAGCTCCTTTATATAAAGTATCGAAAGCTTGAACAGAATTCACGTTGTCATTATTAAACACATATCTTTCCACATATACCTTTTCGGTATTAGATGGAATTTGACCATTAACGTTTAGGCTAACAGTTAATAATGGATTTAAGAAATCTTCAAAGAATTGATTTGCTTTCGTGCCAAACGTAGTTGGCGTATATAACGTATTGATTCTAGGAGCAGGACCATTTAATTTACTAGAGAAAACTTTACGATATGTTCCATCCTTCAATTTAACAGTCGATGATGCAGTTCCAACCGCAGATAAATTATCTAGGTTGTTTCCTAATCTTTCAATTTCTCTTTTCAAGTAACCGAACGAAGGAACCTGTACCGTTTTCACCGCTTGGTTAGAAGGGTCATATAAGTTAATCATCACAGACTCTTTGTCCGATGTGATAGCCTCATTGGTTTTTTCAAATGTGGTTAACGAATTATTATACAATTCAACGAATTGCTCTAATAACTGTGAAATTGAATTGTTAGCGCTCATATTATCTTAAAATGTCAAGTTCAAATGTCTTGTTTTGTTCGTCAGTACATATTAATTCAACGTACGGCTTTTTAGTAATCATCGAAGAAGCTCCAAATGAACCTACTAAATTCCATCCTAACGAATCGGTTTTGTTAGTGTATATTTTACAGGTATAAGACCCTAATTCTAAAATAGAATTAAAGGCAATCTTAGTAACCTGTCCTTTTTTCCAACTAACAGTACTGTCATCAATGTATATATTAATATTACCAGTGAGCGCATTTGAAGAATTCAAATGAACTGAGATTCTATTAGTGTATGTCTTTAGTCTTGCCCACATACTAGTTGTTGAAGCAACAGCTGGATTAAATGGATTTAAAGAATCTATCTTATCAATAACATTCCAGTTTAAGTAAGAGCTGTTAGCTGTGTCATAATTAAAAATGTCTACGATTTCGTATCCGTTTACGTTATTAATTATTTTTATTTTATCTTTAACCGTTTTATCTAATAAAATTCCATCTCCGTTCTTTATTACATCGATGTTATACTGAACACTAGTAGGCACAGTGCCGTCTATCATTGAATTAATTCTTGCATTAGTAGACTGAATTAACTTTAACAACGAAGTTGGAGATGAATAATTTAATTTAGCATTTTCAACTTCAGTCTGCAATACACTAAGTTGAGCCTGTACGTCTGACAACTGTGTTGATGTCAGCATTAATGTTTTTAAATTCTCAACTTCTTGCGCAATAGCTCCATATTTCTGATTAGAATCAGCTAATAATTTAGTAGCATGCCCTAATGCGGAAACGGTATCTAAGAAGATGTCCATTCCGAAAGTTGAAAAATCATTGATGTTATTTTCAACACCAACGTTTTCTAATGAAGAATTAAATTTAACATTAAGTTTTAACGCAAACGCATTACCGTTAAGGCCAGTAATATCGTTTGGTTTATATTTAGTTTGTGTTGGAATGTACCACCCATTTACATTTGGGTCGTCTTTAAAATTATCTAAAATTAATATTCCGTATAAATTAGTTGCTCTATTTACAGACGCAGATTTTGAGTAAATATCGTAGTAAACTAGAATAGCGTTAAAGCTAAAATCTCCTCCTAATTTTGAATAGTCAAATAACGTGTTTAAGTTAGTAGAATTTACTATGCTAGCATAAGAAGCCGAATCGAAATCTATACCAACTGCGTTTTCAACGTGAGCAATCTCATTAGGGTTTATATTATATTCTCCGCTTGCATCATCAACTACGGTATATAAATTTAAATTTGAATCCGGGTGAGTCTGTCCATTTCTACCTTGAATAAATGTAGAAGGAGAGTATGTTGAAGTTGCAGTATTATAAGACTCCTGCTTTAATAATACATTAGGCGTAAATCCAACGGCAGAAGGAACGTTAATAAACACTTCATTGTAAGTATCTCCTTCGTAACTCTTATCATTAGAAACATCAATGTTTCCAACGTATTTGATAACTCTCTCATATTCGGTACCAGTTAAAGAAGAATTATCCTTTTCAATAATTCTGCTTAAACCAGCCGCAGCTTCTTGTGAAGTTGCACTTCTAGTTCCAAACGCGCCAACTCTATTTAAATATTTGAAAAATATTTTTTCAGCATCTGATTTTAAAATAGTAGAGTCGAATGAAGAATCCGTTAAAACCATCTGCTCTAAGTTAAGAGCGTAGTTTTGAAAAGTCTGGGCAAAGTGAACGTTTGCATTATCCACTGTCGCATCATCGTAGGCATCACCTCCAATATCAAATAAGTTTTTGAATTGAATGTAGTTATTAGTTGAACCAAGAGCCGGTGTCGTAACCGCTGGTAATTTAATCAGAGCAAACTTTGAAAATTCAAAGTTTAAATCCGGGTTATAATATGATCTGGTTAAATCTCTAGAAGCACTAGCGAACGCATACATCGTTCCACCCTGTTCTTGCGGTATTCTAATTAATGGTGTTGCCATTTAGCGTGTAAATTTATTAATTTTTAAAACTAAACAATAGTTGCTCCGTGATTTCCTGAAATAAACCACTTAGTTCCTGCAAATTTAAGAGAAACACATCCATTAGAATTAATCGTTAGGCCAGTTGCACCTGCAATGTTGGTAACTGAAACTGCAACGTTTGCATTCTCAGCAATTAAGAATATTTCTTGACCTTGGTCACCTAATCCTAAATTAACTGAAGCAACAGAAGTTCCATCGATTTTATAAATTCCATGCACATAAGAATTATCAGTTGGCAAATCTCCTGTTGCAATATTTTTAACAGAAAGATTTAAGCCCGCTCCTAAAGTAAGTTTTGCATTGATATTAGTTGGAACTGTTGATGTAAACGCTGATTGGTTAATAATAACTTTTCCAGAATAAACATTTAAGGACCCAACTGCTGCAGCTCCGCTGAGTGAAATAGATTCGTCATTTGTATTTAATAACGCATGAATGTCTGCTAAATCACTATTGATAGCCGCAAAGTTATCGTTAATAACAACTCTGGATGATGATACGCTATCTGTACCTAAAATTTGGGTAATGTTTGCCATTGTGAACAATTATTTTATAGTTAAAATATTTCTTTTAATATTATTTGTATTTCCATTACAATCAGTTAGTTCTAACTCTAGTGAGTAATCTCCTTTGCGAGAAAACAAGTAAGTTAGCCATTGATTATTATAGTATATATCACTATCATTATGTGCATTGTTCGTTAATTTCCATGTGTACTTTGAAACTCCTGGCATTTTTGTACCATCGAATGAAAAAGTAACATGCGTAGCGGGAGGTAGATTTTTATGTCCGTTTATAAATCTAACATCATTGTATGTTGGATTATATCCCTTATAGTTTACTTTTCCATACACTAATCCATGTGAAGGATTATTAAAGTAAACATCTGTAAAGTCGTATGAAGAAGAATACTCTCTGCCAGTTGCTAATATAAAACGGCAAGATTCTTCGTTTCCATTTCCATCATAGTCAGCATATACTGGATTATAGATGAACTTAGAAAAAAGAGGATATTCATCAGCTGAAATATCGTTTAGCTCGTCTGCAATAGTTTGCCATGCACCTAAGTCATTTTCAAAATCAGGATAAGCCGATTGAATTTCATAATTTTCAATTTCAACCAATCCAGTAGCTTGATTTTTCCATTTAATAGTTATAGTTCCATTAGAATATCCCTGGTCCTGTCTTAAATCAATTAAAAATGAAGAGTTTAAATCAGCGCCAACTCTCATCATGTCCCATGATAAGTGAGACGCATCGTTCCATGAGGCCTCTTTTAAATACTTCCAGACATAAGGCCCTGTAGTTTCTGAAAATCCAGTTGATGAATTAGGGTCAACGTATCTTCTAACTATCGAAAATTCAGTCGGAACAGATTCATCTATTGTGTAGTTAGATCTGTCAAGTGTAAGATACCAAGTTGCAACTGCGTCCTGAATCTCTGTTAAATTTTCTTGTGGAAAATCAAAAGTTCCACCTGCATTATTAAACGTAACGTTATAGTCGTTCCATGTTTGAATATCTTCTTTCCACTCGTAAACACCGTAAACGTCAACATTTTTACAGTTAACTTCTATCACATCATGTTTTACGCTAGCACTTCTCGTATTATATAAATCATATAGACTTAATATAACATCGTACTTTCCAGAATATGGTAAGATGAATGGAAATTCATACATCTCATCTATTGTTCCTCTTACTGTAATCAAGTAATCATTTGGGCCAACTATTGTCCATTCCGCTTCATATACTCCTTTATACCACCAGTTATCCATTGTGACGAGAGATGGGTCTGCTCCAGTGTAATCATTAGAAGCTAAACCGGCGTCATTCCATGTAAAATCGGCTGAATCCCAGCTCTGCGGAAATGAATTGCACTTTAATATTACAGGACAACCAATTGGAGTGCTATTTAAAATTGGAAATGTAGTAAGCTCATCATTATAATAAGTATCATAAAATGTAGTTATTTCGTTCTTTGCCAACATTGGCGATGAGTCAATCGTAGATTGGTTAAAATCTACATCGACAAATCTAAGGTCCTCTATAAACAGGGGTCTTTCTGGCCAAACCATAAAATCAACTTCAACCCCAGAATTCTGGACTTGAATAGTGTGTTGATTATTCCACGTTGATTGTTTAAATTGTGAGAAATAATCTGCTTCACCGGTGATATCTACGATTTTAGCTTGTAAAGGTAAATACTCCCTTTGCAATTTCTTCTTTAAGCCATATAACTTGATAAGTATTTCATCAGGAGAAAATTGTGTAATCTCTTGAGTTAACGGAATATCCCATTCATCTAAAATTCCAGTTGCTTCATTTATTCTATATGAAAGAGAAAAACGGCTGGTTTTCTTATGATTAGCGCTAGGTAATTCTACGTTAGCTGCCTTTTCGGCTAAAAATCCCTTTGTAGTTTGATTAGGAATAGCAACAGCTTTCAACTTTCCAAAGTTAGAAGATTGCTCATTGATATTTAACCAATATTCTTTTAGCGTTAAATTATCGTAACCATAGAACTTGATAGCATTTAAGATTGCTTTGTAAGTTCCAATAAATGGAACGATATTATGAGCCTCTAATAGAAGTTCTTTGCGTTTGTTATTGATTATTTGCCAGTCAATAGACAATTCATTCACGTCAGAGTCTCTGAAAATAATCGTGTCCTCCTCGTTAACTGAAAGTCCCATATTAGATAGTAAAACAGCTAATCTTTCGTCCTCCGCTACAGTCTCACCATAAAACGTGATGGCCGCTATAGTATCAATTACAACGCCGTTTTCAACCTCATATATGTTTAACGTTCTGGTATGAATTGATTCAATGTCAGAATTTATTGCAATGTTACAGTGAAGCGCTTCTTTATCATAATCAGTGCTAACACTTTTATATTCTATCTGACGAGTGATATTATTAACGCTAGAATTAGATTCTTCATGTAATACAATTTCCTGATTAACTAGATGTGACTGCATATCTAAGTCTATCGAGTCCTTGACATCAATAGAATAAATGCCACTATTATCTACTGTAGTATCATATAAGAATATTGATTGACTAGTGCCTAGTTCATCAATGAATTCAAATTTTAGAGTTGTTGAATTTTCATTTTCAGAAATAGGCTTAATATATTGGACATCGCCCGAGTCGGTTATGACCTCTTCAAAAATAAAAAGGTTACAGGTCTCATATAATCCTGTTGAAACTTTAGGCATGTAAATATGACCAGACCAATATTGTGATTCTTCATCATAATAAAAATCTAATTCACCAGAAATACCATCAAAAAATCTTAAGTTTTGATATTTTAACATGCGTTATTTAACTTTTTTGTAGGTTTTACCCACTGTATATGATTTATAAATTTTCAGATAAGTTACAGCACTGATATATTTAACTAATACATCCTGTAATAAAACTATAAAATCTCTAACATATACATTTCTAGAGATAGAAGCGGATATGTTTCTAAAAATTATATCTTTGGCAAAATCTCTACCTAAGTTTTTTCTATCGTCTTTGATTTGGTGCTGAACATCATAGATGCTCTTTTTATTGGCGCCAAATAATCCATCATGTAAGTTATTAGTTGCCATTAAATAGCTTTTCTATTTTGAGTTTGAATTTTAGTAAATATTGTATTAGGCACAGCGGGCTCATCGAAATAAACTGAAAGCGCTGCCTGTTCTCCTAGTCTTGCATCATCATTTATGGTGATTGAATCTCTGTCTAACCACCCACCTCTGAATAATGCAACCTCTTCTTTTCCTAAAATAATATCACCAAATGAATCCATTCCAATCACTGATTCTGGTAGAGCATCCTCTGGTGAAATATTAATTTTTGTCTTCTTAGTAGTCTTCTTAAAGAATACATATTTCTGTTTTCCATTACCAATACTTTCTAGGGTTGGTGTAGATGGTGTAACAATTGTAGTTTCAACCTCATAGTATCCAAGTCTTCTTGCTGTTTCTTCGCTCTCAGATACAAATCTTAAGTTGACAGAGTCAACACCTTCGATTGATTCAATTAAGGCAATTAAATCTGACTTAGGTAAACGGTCTCTTCTTGTAATATTTAAGAAATACTGTGAAACCTTACTTCTAACTTCATTAAATAGCTGCGCTTTAGAGTAACCTTCGAAATATCTAAGTTTAATATCAACTCTAAATTTCTTTACAATGGGGTCAACTATTTTAACTTCAGTCGTAACCATCTGTTGGCCTGATTCAGCTAAAACTCCTAGAATTGCGTTCTTCTGATCTTGTGAAAAGAAAAATTCATCAGTAGAAATGCTAAAATAGTCCTGGTTACTAGTTAATTTCTTTTTAGTGTCAGGTAACATGAAAAGATAAATCACATTGTCGTCATCTAGGTATCCATCATCTGTTGTATTATATGCGTCTAAATAAGAGAACATACCATACTTGGATAAAAAGTATTCGTAATTATCAGGTGTTGCTAATACAAATGATTTAGAGGCTAAAGGCGCAATCAGTTTAGTTAACGCAATATCTTCAGCGTCAGCTCCCATTTTTGGAGCCAGCGTACACTTTAATTCTAAAATATCATTTAGATTGTAAGAATTTCCAGTTGAGTCATATCCAACATCTTGAAATTTAAATGTTAAATCTCTCGAGTCCATCATATTGCCAGCAGCTCCTCTAGTAGAAATATAGCTAATGTCAATACTAGAACCTAGCTGTGGAATTTTTCCCATTGAATCGTTTCCAAAATAAACATCTAGCCCACCCGTAATCGCAGTCTTTACAAGATATCCCTTAGTGTCAGCTGACATGTCATATAATGATTCATATTTTGTCCACTTTTCACCATTAACCGATACTCTAACTGAATCGTGATCTGTTGCGCTATTTGTAATAATATTAAAAGATTGAAGTTGCTCACCAGTTCCAGTAACAGTTTGCGTTTCAAGCTTACCTTGAATAATAGGAATGAAAATATAAGATGAATTAGATTTCTCTATTCTAAATTGATCGTTATTAGTTCTTAGCAGGTAACTTTGGCCGTTTGAATTTGAAACAATGGTCGAGTTAGCTGGTATAGTTATTGCATCTCCTGCTATTTCGTTGTAAGCTCCTGTATTTAATCTAATCGCAACTTCTCCAACCGCACTAGCACCTCTATACGCATCATGTCCAGCTAAACGAGCTAAACCATAAACAGATTCAGGTTGCTGAGCCGTTAAAATGTTTTGTTCTACTGTAGAGTCTTCAACATAGAAGAAGATTAATTCTCCTAATTCATGTATTACTTCTAGTATTTGTGAAAATGGAGACGCAGACGTAAACATTTCACCTAAACGACCGTACAACCTAGAAATATAGGTCTTAGTATCTGCAATAGTTTGCGAAGCTAGGATTCTAGATGTTTGTAAAAATTTTAAATCTGCCATTTTCTTTTTTTATTTTATATTACAACTTGAACCTGATAACGCGAGTCAATCACGACATCAATGAAAATTGCATCTCTTTGTGTTCCACTTAAAAATTCAACGCTAGTTTTTACATCATACTTTTGTGCAAGTGGCACGAATAATAGCATTTGCTTATTTATTTCGGCCTCTAATTGACCAGCGTTATATGTAAACTCATACACCATGTCTTCTAAACTACATCCAAATTCTGGATTTCCCAATACATCACCCTTATTAGTAAAAAGTACAAGCTCGATCTGTGACATCAACTGTGCGATTTCACTTTCAGATTGTAATTTATAAGGATCAAAATTAGGGTCGTCAACTGACTTAATGTAAAATTCCATAGTTTATATATTTTCTTACGAGTGCATCATCCAGTCTGTACCCTCATCAGACTTAATCTCCTCAATAACTTTATCAAGTTCATCTTGACCAAGAGATTGAATTGCATCTGCGTTAACTTTGATTCCGCCTGGTAAAGTATAGTCAAAAATAGACATTTTATTACCTAGCGAAATTTTAACCTTCGCTGAAACATATCTAAAGAATGCTTCGTCATCAAAGAGAGCACATTCGGGAATAGTTTCATATACGTTTAAGATCACGTCTTTCTTAGGATTTAATCCAGTGAATCTAATTTCATGAGTTAATTGATTATAGTGATAGCTGATAGGGCTCTCTATGATTTGTCTCGTTAAGTCAAAGTAGCTTTCATTAATTACATAGTACTGTAAGTTTTCAGCACCTGCAACAGTTCCAGTACCACCGTAAAGGCCGCCATATAGCATTCTTTCAAGAGCAAAGTCACCAGTTGTAAATTTAACTGAGGTGCCGGCACCATATCTAGAACCAGTTTGGCCAACTCCAAATACTGAATATACTTCTCCACCACCAGTAACCGGATCCATTTTATCGAGAGTTAAGCTTCTTGTTCTCTTAAAGTATTCTGTTTCGAATATTTTATATGGTAAGTAGTAGAAATTCTCTTTCATACTATACTCATAATTCTTATAGAACCATTTCTTAGCACGTTGCACGATGTTATAAACTTCCTTTTTAGGCAAGTTCATAGGAATCATACATGAGCCTGTCACATCATCTGCAATACTTTTTAAGAAATCATCTAGGCACATATTGTTCCATGATGGCGGAGTTGTCTCCGTTCCCATGTCACCACCTACATTATAAATATCACTCATATCTGGCTTGATTTTTTATTACGTTTACTATTTTTTGAGAAGTCACAATCTCAACGTCATTGAATTTAGCTGTTTTAGGTTCATACATACCTTCTCTAAAAATGCCGCCTTGCATCTCTCCTTTAAGAATTGCATCACTTCCATAGAAGTAGCAATTTTTAAGAACACAACTCGATGTAATGTGAGACGAGCCAACCTTTGAGTTATTAACCTGTGTGCTCTGGTAGAAATTACAATTTTTAATATCGGAAGATTTAACATCGCACTTAAAGAAGTCACAATGAATTAATTCACCTTGAATAGAACAAGATATGAATTCATATCCTTCTAATTCAAAACAGTATGGCAAATTACCTTCGTTGACTTGAATTCTACCGGTGTTAGAGTCATAATTGATATGACCTTTGTCCATCTGTCCATGCGTAAATAATCTCGATACAGATTCTTTAATTTGAGGCCAGTATAAATCTATCACATTAGGGTCATTATTCAGGTCTACTGTAAATTTACATTTTGGAAAATGCTCATTGATTTTTCTCCAATCAACTCTAAGTTCAATGATTTTCTTATTTTCAGCTAAAATCTTCTTTAGCTCTAATTTATTAGAATCATTAAAAGAATTTTCAGTTGCAGATTTCCAAAGCTGAACCATGAAGATGTCAAGCATTCTTAAAATCTTATCAGATTTTTTATGCCAATCTTGACCACCTAGATATCTAAACTCAAGATAATTTTTTTGTAATTTATCGAAGTTTACACCGTAGTATTTTGTTTTTGGAAAAATAAAGTTATTCTGACTAATTTGCTCACCATTGTAAGTGTAAGTCTCAACTCTTGGAATAACGAACTTAATTGATTTTGCGTAAGCAGAATCTTTTCTATTTGGAAATGATTTCCAAACAAGATCTTCATTAAAATCTAAGATGAACTTTAAGGGGCTCATCTTAGAGATTAGGTTTTTATTGCCCGACAATTTAGAGTCGAAGCTTAAATTTAAGTGAATTGAAGAGCGTTCAGTTGTGTAGCCATTTTCTTCAATCCACTTACATACTTTAATAATCATTAGGCGTGCTGCTGAATATGGCATAGCGCCTGTAACTAATTCTATTAAGCCAGCTCCGCCGGACATGTCCGGCTCCATTTTAAATTCGTCAGCAGTTGGCTGAAATGGGCTATGAGCTTTCTTTTCTACTCTAATCTTCTTCTTTAACAATTCACCGACGTCTTTCGCAGTATCTTCGATGCTAGTATTAGAATAGAATTCGAATTCAACTCCTACGAGTCCTTTCGATAGAATCTCTGAATCTTTAAGATTAATCATGTGATATATACGGTGAATATTTTCTATTTCACTATATATATCACTGATAATTATATTAACTTTAAGAATACTTTTCTAGTTGCTTCATCGATTCGAGTTACAGTAACTGTAATCGGGTCTCCTTTCTTAATAGAAGCAATATCGATTCCTTCTAATTCAGAGATGTGTAAGAGACCAACGATACCCTCTTCGATTGTAACAAAGATGCCGTAATCTTTAGTAGCTTTAACACTACCGGTCACTTGACTAGGAACGGTGTATCTTTCTGAGATACCCAACCATGGATTTGCCTGCTCTACGATTTCAACTTGAGTAAGAGTAATCTTCTTCTCTGAGATAATTTCTTTTACCTTGAATGTAATCTCTTCGCCTGGTTGAATTTGTCCTGCAACCAATCTCTTAGATAATTCTGGGTTTAAATCATTAACGTGGATCATACCTGTTAAGCAATTATTAAATTCAACAAAGACACCGAACTTAGCTGTTCCTGTAACTGTTCCAGTATACTCGGTTTCAGCTGATGCAGAGTTCAATTGCTCAATCGCAACAGGAATCATTGCCTGTAAATATTTTCTGTGTGAAACTACAATAGTTCCTTTGTCAGCCGAGAAGCTAACTGGCACAACATACATATCAGTGCCGATGATAGATTCAAAATTAGATAGCTTGTTTGCTCCGGCTAATGAACCTGGCATAAAGCAATCAATACCTTGAACGTTCACGATATAACCTCCACCTGGAATCATTTGCGTAACAGTTCCAGTGTAAGCAGTTCTACCTGATTCGATTGAATTGCGTAGTTCTGCAAAAATAGCTTGTCTAGTTCCTTCTGTTACCGAGCCTAAGATAAAGCCCTTAGTATTTTTGTCGCCTAGAATTTTAATCATAAATTCTTTTCCAGGCTGAATTAATTTTCTAAATTGAGCTGATTCCTTTTCTAAATCAACGTACGCCAATTCTCTGTAACCGATATCGATCATTGCCCACTTTTCAGAGATAGAATAAATTATTCCGGTGTGATGTTCTCCAATTAAAACTTGATTTATTAGAGCGTTAGACGAAACTCCCATAATCATGTTATAGAGTTCCTGTGCATAATTACTGCGAGAGTAAACCTTTACGTCTCCGGATACTTTGATTTTTTTGTTGCCTTTTCTTAAAGCAGATGGGCAATCAGCTGCGTAATGATCCCAATCGAAATTAGGGTCAGGTTGTCTCCAAGAAATTTGTGAACTTGTTGACTGATTTTTTTTGGTTTCTAACATTTTTTTGTTAAATTAAAGTGTGAAATATGAATTATATAACTGTTTACGCGACAGGCGCTTTGAAAATTAAAAGGTTCCACTTTGTTCCTGGTCTAGAATTGTAAGGAAAATACGTTCTATAATTAGTAATGTGGTCAGTTATCCATTTGTGACCGCCTGAACCATTGTGTAAACCACCTGTAAATAATTGAGTATGACCATATTTTCTACTACTATCAGCTGTAGAACCATCTACAGCCCAATATGTAACAACATCTCCTATATCGAAATCTCTATTTAAGATAGATTTTAATTCTGATTTACTAATTTCTTTTCCGCCAATAGTAGCGTTATATCCTAAATTTTTCAGAGATTCAAAATATCCTCTACCATTTGCGTTTCCGCCCGCTGTGAAATTTGCTCCCTTTGTCATCTGTTTACCGTTCAAACCCTGCACATAATTTCTAGCAACGTTATACGTATACCTAGCACATTTTCCGGCAGTTCCACCATTTGCATGAGTGGCCTGCGCAGCTCTAATAACTGCATTTTTTTGCTTATCACTTGCGATTCCATTATAGAAAGAAGTTGAGTTGTCATTGCCGTCGAATTTACTACCGTCATCATCAGATTCTGCTTCAAAATCAGTTGAAACACCCGTGAATGAAACCGGCGCATCTTCATCGTTTAATATTAATTCGTCTTCAGTGCTATAAACTTCGGCAGTTTGAGCAGGCTGGTCAGTCGTGCTTGGTAAAACCGATGCCGGCTTCTCAGTTTTTACTGGAGCAGTTGCCATTGAAGGGGCCGTAGGTGTTGTAGTGGTAGGAGCAGTTTGACCACCAGATGCACTAGCAGGAGCCGATGCTGTAGCAGGTTGACTAGTTGCATTTGAACTAGTGGATTTTTTAATAGCTTCCTTAGTTTGTTTAATCTTTTCTAACTTAGCCTTTTCTGTTTGTATAGCCAACAACTCAGGTGGAATAGGAGGTGAAGTAGGCGCGCCGCTTGGCGTCAAGTGCTTATGACTGATAACTGATTGCATGAAGTTATCTAAGATTTTTCTTAACGTTTCTCCCTTTACAGCGGGTTCGCTCTCGTCATTCCAAGTCGATGCGATATAAATGTTATCTGAATTTAAAAAGATTTTGCCCTCGTGAAAACGTAGCATTGGAGCTGAAGTTTTATCTTCACCTGTTGTTAAAACTAAACCATCTTCCTTGCTTACATAGAATCTAAATTTTCTAAGTGCATCATAGGCAAGAGCAATAGCGTTTTCTGGTTCAGCTGAACCATTTAACACTTCATTCTTTAATTCTATATTTTGATTAATTTGGCAAGAATATAGCGGTAAATAGATGTTACCGTTATCAAAAGTAATGGCCACAATGTCTCCTTTTCTTGGAACGAAATGTTGACCAGCTCCCATCGAATTAGATGGACTAGCCCATGGAATAGCTTCTATTGGTAGTATATCGAATTTTCCAAAGACATTAACCTTGCATCTACCATTGTTGAGCGGGTCTTTATTGTCAACGACTTGACCAATCCAATGAGTATCTCTAATGTTGTCAGAACCTAATTCGTATTCAGTTGCCATGTTTTATTTATAAACATTTCCTAGACCATTGATTCCACCTCTTTGTAAAGCGTCTGTTATCGAATCACCAGGGCTAGCGCCATAAATATTACCTAAAACAGCCTGTTCTAATCCTTTCTGAGTGACTCTTGTCGCTTCATCTAATTGTCTAACTGCATTCATTATTAGATTTTCAGGGGTTGGAATTCTATCATTGATAGCTCCGGTAACAGCTCCTAATATCTCCTGTTTTTTTGATTCAGCTAGGTTTTTTAGAGATGTTGACGCTGCGTCAGCAATGCTATTCAATCTAGACTGTAACCCTGAAGGTGGAACTTCAATTTCAACCAAAGGAATGTTTCTTTCGGTCATTTTATCTGGAACCTGAGTAATCACTCCATTTAAATAAGAGCCGTTAACTTCTTGCATCTTTTCATACTTAATTATAATTTGCTGAGATGCTGCCTCTGGCGCAGAAGAAGATAGTTCAGATATTGCAGTGCTACCTGACTCCATGTCAAATTCACAAAAATCAAGTCTAAATAGAATCTGCGGGATATTTTTAGCAGCAATATCTAGATTTATGTTTTCATCTTTTTCGTATGACTCATCTGTGAAGTCAGGATTATTGACATACGATCCAATATCTATGTTTCTAATTTCACTAACATATACATACATTGAAAATTTTCTTAGATTCGCAGGGATAATGTATGACCATTTTTCTTCGTCAAAAACAGCTTTCTTATATAGAGACATTAAACCAGTAATGGCTAAATTGATCGATTCTAAACAGTCAATCGTTAATTGTGCTCCCTCTCCTCCCCAATATGGTCTATTTGGATCATATTGCTGTAATCTATCTAAGCCTTTTAAAGATTGCCAATACCATGGCATCTCTTTATTAATTTTCATTAATGCAGATTTAAAGTCTTTAAGATTCTGTAATCTAAGCGCATATTTTTCAGGAGCGCTTGCGGTATTCTTTATCTTTTCTAAAAAACGCTCTGCTGCGCCTGATAATAAAGGAGAAGATTCTCTAGAATCTGTCATCATTTCACTATCAACGAACATAAATCCAAACGTCAAATACGTAGGGTCCTGATACGGTAATTTAATGTTACCACCCAAAGCTCCTTTAGTATAGAGTCCAGATTTTCTAAAGTCGTTCCAGCTCGCTGCGTTATTTATTGCCATACAGTATATATTAATTTCAATTATCCTACTTTATTCATTATGACTTCGAATTCTCCTAAGATACTTCTTCCTTCATTCTGAACCATTCTTTTGCCAGATGCAACTAATTTAGCCTCTGTATCGGCCAAGTCGGCATCACTTGCGCTATTAGCTTTCATACTAATATACGTAACTGGATTTCCCCATGCAACAACAGATATAGCTAATTCTTTTCTACCTTTTTTAATGATAGTGTAATCTGCCGTAACTGGTTTAGCGGGTTCAACTGGTTTTGGTGGTTCAGGTTCAACCGGTTTCACCTCTTCGACTGCCTTCGGTGGTTCAGGCTGTGGAGCAGGCTCTTCAACCGGCGGTTCGGCCGGTGGAATAGGAGCAGTCTCAGGAGCAGGCGGTACCGGTGGAGTTGGAACAGGTGGAGTTACCGGAGGTGTTGCAACAGATGCTAATTTAGGAGGAGCCGTAGATTCCATCGTTTCAGTGTTGATGTTGTTGATTCTAGATGGCCACTCTCTTCTAAGAAGAACTAACTTCTGATACATTATATCGGTAGTATTATAGATGTACGATATTTCATCTATTATATAGTAGCCGGATAAAAAATCATCGATTGTTTGTAAATTTTCAGGGTCAGATATATCTTCACCATATTCTTTTCCAATGGATGTAAATCCCTTTTGCTCCTTAGCTTCCTTTACTAACTTGTTTATAGTGTTCGCCGTATATTCTTGATGAAACATGATAACCGGAATTTTCATGTATCTATATAAACCAGGATTAACTGTTTCTAAAGTAATTTCCAATTTCATTTTATCAACCTCGCTCCTATTGATTCTATTGTTGACAGATGAATAAAAATAATTGGAATGTAGATTTCCATGTGTTGGATGTGCATCTATTCTACCAACATATTTCTGCTTAATCTCATCTTCGAAACGAGGTTCACTTCTTCTTCCTCTTAATGGTTCCTCAAGATCTTTCATTTTATCTGACGTCAAGGCCTTTAAATCAAAAGAAACTAAATTTTCATTAGAGTTATTTTCAAAATATTGTAATTTTCGTTTATATCCGTTTGATAAACTAACAGCGCTTGCATTGTTGATTATTTTATGCGATGCTACGTATTGTGAACTTCCTGCTAAATTAGTGTGATTAGTTAAGACCAATTTAGATTTAATTTTATTCAGCTCATTTCCACTGTTAGGCGTCATGTTAAAATCAGAGCCAAATACATTAATGAGGGTTTCTTCCATTTCATTCGGTGCATTAAATATCTGATTTAAATTAACAAAGTTTAAGTAGTAATATGGGTCAATTGAACCAACTTGGAAAGATTTATCGTCAATATAAGAGTGTACGATAGTGTCCTGAATAAAACTAAGATTAGACATATATGGATTAAATCTTGCCATGTTATCATCACATGTTTTTGCATTACTAGCAAAACCAAGTTCCAATTTAGTTGCAATCATTCTAAGGTGTTCGAAGGAATTATTAACTCCATAACTAGTGCACTCCTCTGCCATTAGAGCTGGTATTTTCATAATTCCAGATACGCTATAATTTGCTCTAGCCGCAGGATTATAATTAGTTCCGGCTGTTCCTCTAATTGAAGTAATATCGAAATCTATTCTAATATCCTTAAATGTATCTTCTTGTCTAGAAGTAATTCTAACATTCACTGTATCTCCATCTCTTGGTACCGAGTCAACTTTAAAAAAGTTTTGAGAATCTAAGAATGAAAAAGAAACACTAGGTAAAAATCCAGAACAGTTCAGCGTGAACGAAGTAATGTCTTTGTCTGGAATATTGAAATTATTAATTCTAACGTGAGGAGCCCAGCTACCGTTTTCCCTGGACATTTTAGGTCCCCCTTCAGTCTCATCTAGGTCCTGAAATTGCATAGGGTCTAGTTTAATTTTAGGTTCAGTGATAGCGAATATGTGTCTATCTAATGAAACCTTAGAATTCGATTGAATGATTTCTTCAGCCATGATTATTTTTGACTAGGTCCGTTAATAGTAAGAATTCCGTTTTTGATAACTACATTTGTTTTACCAGTCTTTAATACGTTAGGTGGTAAAATTTCAGAAGCTCCATTTTCATATTCAGACGCCTTTCTCTGTAGGTATTCTATTCTCTTCTGGTCTTGTTCAGTTAATCTCTTCGTGCTTAGGAACTTGTTTCTAATGATATTGCCATCTTCTGTTTTAGAAGCTGGCTTATTTTTCCATGACTGTAAAACAACATCATGGTAAGGAATTAAAAGAACATCACCCTCTTCAATCGAGAAGGGATTAGAAATTCCATTGTATTTCAATATGTAATCCGCCTTCGAAGCCGTACCGTATAACTGTAATGCTATCAGGTCAATTCTGCCAGCATATTCTGAATCGACTGTGAAAGATCCAATTAAGCCAGTTCCATTTGCAAATAACACCGTCGGTTCTGTCATAATGACTTTACCGTTTTCTATTCTCTTATTATTAAGTGTAGTTAAGTCCATTATCCGTTAGTGAATTTTCTCATTTCTTCTTGCATATACTTAGTCATATTTAAATGAGCAGTTTCTCCGCTACTGCTATATCTAGATTTACCGTATACGTCAACATTTTTCTCATTGTCCAGATTTACTCCTTTCGGTCCAGAATAAGGCTTAATGTAGAATCTACCACGACCAGCATTAAACATTGCTTCTATTTCGGCTTTATCTCTAGGTCTAGCTGGTTTTAGTGTAATTTTTAATTCCAATTCTTCAGGAAAATCTTGAATTCCAAGAGGACCCTTTAAATTTAATTCTGTTTTAGTGCATGCTAAGTTTCCTATCACTGCCATTGGATTCAATGGATTTCCAACTGTAACGTGCCATTGGCCGGTAGAATCACCAGTTAAGAGCGCGTTTGCAACTTGTCCACCTTGTGGAGTATTAAATAACTTAAGTAGCGAACCACCTAGTAAATTGTTTACTAAATTACTTCCCGCGATTCCCTTAGAACTAATATCGCCAACTAAGTTTTTAGCCAATCCCGCTATATCATTAATAACACTACCCAAAAAGTCTTTATATCTGCCTTCTCTAATTAAATCAGCGTTACCAAGTGGTTTACCAATTGTACCCTGTCCACCGCCAATATATCTAACGGCTCCTCCCCAGAACGGAGCTGTGGAATAAGTTAAAGCCAATAACTGACCCATTAAATCTAAGAACATTAATTTTGGATTGGCACCGTCAAGAGAACGCATCTCATAATTAAAAGTCAACACAAATTCATGATTAAAGTCCATTCCACCTTTACGTTGTAACATACTTCTAATAGAGTTATATGGTCCAAACACGTGATTGGGATACGTTGATAGCACTGGGTCAAATGAAGAAGATTGAGATGCTAGCGCTATGTTCTTGTTGGCTCCAATACCATTAGCTGCAGCAAATATAGATTGCGCAGTTGGATTGTTATCTATAAAGGCACCTACTTTACCTCTTCTCTCTGCATTCTGGTTTTGTAATTCCTGCACCTCTGCGTTAATTTCTTCCCATCCATAGCTAAAATCAAAATTTAAGATCTCTTCTATTTTATTGCCAGTTTCATCAGACATCCAGGTTATAGCTCTTGCCAAGTCAGGAGTTGGTTTAATAAATTTCTTACCGTCTTTACCTATTGAAAATGGAGTAATAATATCATCCTCTATTGGAAATGGAAATCTTCTTAAAGTAACCATTCTATTATTGGGTATTCTACCTAAATATTTGCACAACGCAAAATCTGAATAAGCATATCTATATCCTAAACCTCCACTCTCTGCTGTTCTTTCTACGATTGTAGCAACGGTTGGGTTTTTTAAAACATCCGGGTTAAAATCAAGTTTATTATATTCTCCATAAGGAACACCCTTAGGCGTACCTTGTAAAGGAGTTCCTCTATAATTAAACAAACTGTACATGTTAAAGGCAGAATGAACCATTTTACCTTCGTGAATATCCCTCTGTTTAGTTGCCTTTGCACCGCTAGTTCCATTAGCAGTAGTTTCATCTGCTATTTGATAAACGTGCGACTGCGCAATTCTATCGTAGTATGATTTTTTCTCAGGAGAAGTTTTTTGCGCTACGTTATCTTTCGGTACGTTTATGCTCTCTGAATTTCCAGAAGTTGAAGGAACTCCTGTATCCGTTGGAGCCATCGCAACCATAGAAGTATTGGAAGTTAATGCATCTGCCTCTAATGGAGGTGCTGAATTTACAAGTTGTTCTGCCTCGAATACCACAACTGGGTCTTCACTTGGTAAATACTTAGATGCATCTGTTTTGATAGAAATTGTTGAGCCTTCCGCCGCAGCGTTCTTACCAACAGTAGCCGCCTTACCAGAAGAAATAACTCCCTTTGTTTTAACTATTGGCTTCTTTTTAGGCTTTGTATTTTTTTCAGACATTAAGATATAATTATGTTTAAGCAGAATGATTCTATCTAAACATATATATCAATGTTAAATACTTTCTATATTATCTAGATCATTGGAGTCAGGTCTAAATAACAATTTATCAAAGTAACCTTTTTCATCTGGGACTCTGTCACCCAAGAATTTTTTAAGAGAGGCTTCGAAATCTCCCTTTACGTGATAGTAATACTGTCCCTTTGAATAGAAATTTCTATTAGTAATCTCATACAATTCTTTCATTGTTTTCTCTGCAAAGAAATCCTGTAATGAGTTAAATAAGGTTTGTAATTCAACTTTAGTTTTAGTGCAATACACTGAGTCAACTACAATCAGATAGCTTTCCCACTTCTCAGCGAAATGACGTTCAATATCCTCTACGTTGATGTATTTTAAACGTTTAAGATTAATCTTCACCTGTCTATCATTAAAGTCTCCTTTGAATGTTAGACCAAAGAAGTATCTTTTTAAGAATGCAGCATCATCATAAAAGTTTTGAATCTTTACCTGATATTGTGGCATTACTGTGTCGAACTTTACGTCATAAATAATACAACGAACCGGAAATAAGATATTAGGATGCCTAAAATTAGAAAGTAAGGCATACACGGTTTCTCCCTTTGTAAATAATTGATGACGAACCATTAAATGTCGATAAATCTAACGTTATTAAATGATGTTAATACGCTTCTTTTAGGCAGGTCTTCCCTGTTTAAAACAACAAGGTTAAAGTCGTATTCTTCAGCGTGAGAAGCAGAGATAAATTTTTGAATAGACGTGACGGTTTCCTGATTAAGATTCTTCAAGAGATATAAAATCTTTGGCTCGGTGTTCAGGCTTTGATTCTCGTGAGCTTCTTTTATTTTGTTTAGATAATTATTAAAGGATTTCATAATATGAAGACCTATCACCGAATCACCCGGTTCTTCACCCTTAACGTCTGATTTAGAAAGCTTGGTTGCAATTGCATAATAATCTATTACGTATGTATACTCGTCACACATAGATTTATTGAACTTTATAAAGTCCTTTCTATTTAAACACCATACGCAATCAATTATTAATTCCATTAATTAGTTAGCATTGCTTCTAGTCTAGCTGCAGCCAATTTATGTTCTGCAATCTTGACCTGTATTTCTTCATTGGTTGGGGCATAAGCTGTGCCCCAATCCTGAATAATTTTAATCTGCATTTTATCTTTAGGATTTCCTAACTCTAACCCAGCATCCATCGCAACGTCAGTTAAGAATTTAATTTTTGTCTCGATTGCTTCTTTCGATTCAAAATCATAAACTACAGTTGCTTCGTAGCGTTCTCCGGCAGCGTTGATATTATCGTCAACCACGCTTTTAATTACTCCGTTATCTGCTAATAATAGGGTTATAGTTTGCATGTAATACTATTTAGATGCTAAAGACTGATTTGCTTCTTTTAATAATTTTTTTGCTAATTTGCGATCTTCTGTTAAAGTTTCTCTGTTTTTAATAGCCGTTAACGTGAAAGCCTCTTCTAATTTTGAAATAGCTTCTGTGCTATATCCAACTTGAGCCCATGTCTCTTTACAAGAGTTTAGGATAGTTTGCACTTGATTCTCAATAGCGTCTTGTGTATCTTGAACCTGTTTAGCGTGAGATGTTCTACCCTCTTCAGCATTCTTTGCATACCAATTAGTTCTAACTTCTCCAAACATTGGGTAATTGTTTTTAATCTTTAAGAAACCCGCCTGTCTGTACATTCCTCTTTTGTTTCTTCTGTTTCCAGATAACTTTTTTCTACTCATTATAGTATTTGTTTAGGTGTGAATTTACTTCTTCAGTTATAAAATCTTGTAACTTATCTATTGTTATTTGCGCGACTGCCATTTTAGTAATAGATTCTAGAATCTCATCTCTGCTTTCATCAGAATTATCAATCAGCATTTCAACCACTTCTTTTTTAGGAATATTAATGCCTAATTTTACGTTGATAGATTCAACGTTCTTTTGAGAAAGTTTTAAGATTAGTTTTTCAAGCGGAGTTTCTCTAGACTCAGATTTCTGAGGAGTCGGCGGCGTTTGTTCAATTGATTGTGAAATAATAGATGCCGGAATAGAAGTTGCCTTATTAATCACATGTGCTTCATTTGCTGCTGGGAGTGGCAACTCAGTTCCTTGAACTTGCATTAAAAATTCACGATGAACTGACTTATAAATCTGACTGCCGTTTGTAAAATAGTAGAACTCATTATCTTCATGAGAAACTTCTACTACGTTTCCAAAGTTATCGCCTTTAATCCACTGAAATTTCTTTACTTCGCTAGCTTCATCCTTTGTTGCCATTGCCAATTCTTCTTGTTTCATATTTAAGTTACTGTTACGCTTTAGGGGATTCAGTGACTTGATTTGATTCCAAATTCCCATTATTATAATTATTTATAAAGTGCTCTATAAAATCTATGGAGTCAGAATCTCCTCTAAGTGAATCGCTCTTCTTGAAGCTGTCATAAAGCCATGACTCTCCCTTTTCTACAACCAATGCCTTTATCTCCGTGAGAGCAGGAACATACCTTACATTAAATCCCATTCTATTTGTATTTAGTCGTTATTCCAAACAATTACTTGATTAATTTCAATGCCAGCTCTTTTTAAAAGGTCAACGCCAGACATATCTCTATAATCTTCACAGTAGAAGACTTCCTTTACGCCAGCCTGAATAATCAATTTAGCACACTCAAAACATGGTAGAGTAGTTGTATAAAGAATAGAGTCCTTACACGACATCGTTGATTTTGCAAGTTTCATAAGAGCGTTTGATTCAGCATGTAAAACTTCGCGTTTGGTGTGGCAACTGCATGAATCGGTGTGTTCGTCCTTGTCCCATACTTCACATTCATTTTCAAAGCCATGCGGTGTTCCATTATAACCGAAAGAGATAATCTGCTCATCTTTCACTATGACACATCCAACCTTTCTGCGCTCAGCGTAGCTTAATTTGGCAACCTGGTATGCCATTTGCATATAAATAATCTCAATCGGAATTCTCGGCATATAAATTACTTTGGTTATTTATACGGATTAGTTTGGGATAGTTTCTAAAATAAAAAAGGACCCAAGTGGGTCCTTTAATTTATTGAGTGTACGTATTTCTTATTTTGCAGATGGCTCTAGGTCTTCAGGCTGTTGTGGAGCCATATTAGAATCCTTTGCTTCATCTACTTTCTTACAGAATGCATCTTTCATCGAATTGCAAGCAGCTTCATAAGCCTCTAATGCATACTCTTCTTTCATTTCTTTTAAAGAATTAGCACAATAGTTACCCATTAAAGATGCGGCTTCGCACATATATGATTCTATAGTGTGCTCGTCATGCGCATCTTCTTCCCAAACTTTAGCTTCAGACTTCATCATCTCACAGCATTCTTTTAATAGGTCAGATGCTGACTTCTTCTCCTCTTCTTTAGGCTCTTCAGTTACAGTCTCAGTTGGTTTTTCTTCAGTTTCTTCCTTTTCTTCCGGGGTAACTTCGGATTGTTGCTGAACCTTTGGCTCTTCTTCGTTTAATGCGGCTGCGTTTTCTAAAACGAACTCGCTAAATGATTTTAATGTCTTCATTGTATTAGAACTTTCCTGCTAATTTATCGTCAATTTTGAATGCTACATAATCAACAGCCTCTTCGTACTCAAAACCATCATCTGTTAAATCTGCAATAACAGCTGAAACACCATCTAACATCTTTTTAAGATTTGATTGTGAAACAACGCCTTCCATTCTTTTGATAGATGCTTTGTCTAAATTTTCAGTTACCTCTTCTTCAGCTTCTTCAGATTCTTCACCTTCAGCTACGACTTTAGCAGTAACTTCACCCTTGGCAGTTTTAGCTAAATCTGCTTCTAATTCTTTAGAATCATCTTCAGCTCTGTCTTCTGCTTTAGCGTATTTAGTGCCATCTGCATCAACTACTGGAGGAGTAACGTCTTTTGAATCGTCTTTTAACTCATCTGCTTCAATACCAGTAACGTCATTAGCTTCATTAGTTTCTTGACCTTGAGATTGAACTGCGTCTGCTTCTTCAGCGTCATGCTCTTCTGGAGTTCCTTGGTCTACGATGTCTTTTTCAATTTCTTCAGCTCTGTCTTGCTCAGCAACGAACTGCTCGAATGATTTTAAGTTTGCCATAATTATTTATTATTTTAATATGTTAGTAATTCTATATATCTATAAAGATTTCGCTCTAAGTCTGCTGATTTCTAAATCCAATTCAAGCATTCTAAGCTTAAATTGATTTTTTTGAATAGCTAATACAAGAACCTGATTTTTATCTCCCTTGCCATCCGATACGTTTTGTCTAATTTTATCTTTAAGCTCTTCAATTTTTTTACCAGTTTCAGAAATTTTATCTCTAATATCTGATTGTTTTTGAAATATTTCAGTAGCAGAAGACTCTAAGAGTTCGTTTGAGAAAGACTCGAATGTCATAAAGAATCTTTCGTTAGCCTCCTCTTTTTTAAATTGGTCCATTGTTTTCATTGCCCAATCAACTCCTTCATCTCCACCCCAAATTAACCAGGCTACGTAGCCTCTGTCTTTCCATGGAGTGTCCTTAAATTCAGAAGCCACTTTGGAATTTTTTCTATGCCGATTGAATTGCGCCATCCTTGACACAACGTCATAGGATAAAGCTTCTCCTTTTGCAAGTTGATTTGCTCTTTGCCAACCAACTGGTGTTCCAGCATCTACCTCTTCTCTGCCGTATTTGTCTCTCCATTCAAGGGCTTTTTTAGCATTTTCTGAAGCAGCTTTAGGATAATCTGAGAATTTGTCTGATTTATTCATGTTTTATATATCAAAAAAAGAAAAGGACCTTAAAAAGGTCCTCTCTATATCAATCAAACAAACAATTATCTTTATACTTTATTCTTTAACTTCTTCTGCTTCAGGAGCTGTTGAGAATAAATTATCTACTAGCTTAATTAGAGAATTAGCATCATCTACTTTTCGCAACTGCTCATCTAGAATTTCAATAATTCCAGGATGTTCTCCTACGCCGACTGCATTATTCATATACACATCAATAATTGCAAGAGCTTCTAATTTTTGAGCTTCGTATCTTGCCTTAAGGGCTTTAATTTTTAACTGTGACATATCTTTTTATTTTTTATATGAACTTACAATAAATTGTTTCAAATAAAACCATAATCCTTCGTATATTTGATTAGCGCAGATTCTTTGGCTTTAGCCTCTAATTCAATATCTAAATCTAGACCGTATGTCTTAATTTCTTCGTATATGTAATCTGCATGAGCTCTAATAATGGAAGTTACATCTTCGTTTAATTTTTTTGAAGAAGAATAATGCGTTAGTTGATTAACTCCTTCGGGCCAGGTTACGGCCGCCAATTTAATTGCCTTCTCTTCTGAGAGAGCGCCTGGGTTGCAAGAATGGTGTAAATAATCAAACGTAATTGGTAATCTTGCTCCGCCACAGTGCATGCCTAAATATAAATCAGTGACTGTATATTGCGCAGGTTTGTCATCATTCTCAATCACTAGTCGATTTGCGGCTTCCGGTGGTAATAACTTAAAGTTCTCACAGAAACGTTTTAGAGTTGTTTCTTTATCTCCGTAAGTGCCGCCTATATGAATATTAATTGCTGCATAAGGTGAACGTGGTAAACCTATAAGGTCCATAATTTCTCCGTGTTGACGCAAGTCCTTTACTGCTTTTTTTACAACACTTTCACTAGGAGAAGCCAGGACATTATATGGACCAGGGTGAAAAGTCAGCCTGATTCCATGCTCCTTTACAAATTCGCCAACCAGTTTAGCCGATTCTGTGATTGTATGATAATCAGGTAAATCAGACAGCTCATACTCTGACATCCACGGAAACATATCGCTTGACATTCTAAATAAGGTGATTCCTCGCCGTTGGTTCCATTCTAATATTTTAAACAGGTCTTGTATATTCTTAAGCGCCAACTCTGACGCATAAGGAAGACCTTTTTGGTCGAACGTTCGCTTGACCATCGACCGATTGCAAGTAATTTTTTCAGCGGCTTGCAATTGCATATTAATGCAGCAATATCCTAAGGTTGAACCTTTTCTTTTCATATCTACCATTCCTTTTCAAACGTATACCAGTGGTCTGAGCTAGCACATTCGCGCATTGCGTCAGAGATTAAATAATTTAAATCAGTTCCTGACAGCGTACTCATGAAGTAATCACCCATTTCAATAGCCTGTTTCGAGGCGGTGCCTTCTTCATTAAAGGGGTCAATGCCAGCTTCACGCAATACAGAGCTAATTTTACCTGAAATCGCAGATAATAAGCGAGCAGTAACGTCTTCGTTGCATTGAAAACGTCTACCTTCATAGTAATCATCGCTTGGCCATGTTTTTACCAATTCTTCATACGTATAGCGCATTCGAAAAATAGAAACAGCATTCTCAACAAAAGCATTATGTTTGCGAACTGAACCATAATAAGAAACGCCGTTGGCTTTGATTGACTTAGGATCGATTGTTAATGTTGTCATATTTGTTTGATTATTTAAGATAGGTAAATCTAACCATTTTTTCTGAATAAAAAAAATTATTTGTCAATTATTTTTAAAATCTTTTCCAGTATTTAAAGGCCAGCTCAATCTCCTCGTCAACCGGACCTTTATGCGTAGTGGTTGACTTTGGGTTGTAATTGATACGAGGCTCTGCTTTCGGCTCCTTAGGTTGCAGGATAACTTTAATCATTCTAGTAATCTTATCTGCGTGTAAACGTGTAATAGTGCCAGCTTCTACCTTTGAGTTTAACCACTTCTCGGCCCTGGCTTGACCCATGCTTTCCCATAAATCAGTAGCTCTTTTGCCTATCTCCTCGATTTGCTCCTGACTGACGTATAGGGTGCGGGTTGAAACTGGAGAGTCGAACTTTGTTTTTTTCGTAACAGTCTTGCCCATTCGTAAGCCTCTAAGAGTGCCAAAGCCTGCACGGCTTGATAACCTATGAAACTCTGCGGCTACTTCAGGGTCTTTCACCACCTCGATAGTATTACCTGTCTTGTGATTGATGATAGGCACTGAGCTCCACCTTGATTCAGAGGTGCAGTTAACACAGTGTTCGGTTGTAGGAAGAATTAGTAAACGAGCTTCAGAGATAGATTGCCCACAAGATTTACAAGATTTGCTCATATTTGTTTGTTATAGGGTAAATATAAACAAAAAACCCGAGACTAAAAAATCTCGGGTTAAATATTTTCAAAAAAGTTCAATTTATTTCCAGAACAACTGAACACATAAGAGTGTTACAGATAAACCTAATGAAATCAAGGTTTTCGTGTTTATTCCCTCATCCATCATAAACCAAGTTAACATGGCAAACACCACCATTCCTGCAGCGAAACCAATGAATCTTCCTGGCCATAGAGCTCCATAGTATTCTGCTAGTTCCTTAGTGCCCAAGATAAAGGTGTAAGATACAATACTGCCACCAATCAAGGCCACTATCTCGGGGTTTCTTTTAAACAGAGGCCATATAAATTGACCGTTGGTTTGAAACCAGACCAATGATTGACCAAGCGATAGTAATAGGATACCGTTAATTAAATTTTTCAAAATAGTTCTGCTGTTTTTGTCACTAGGTGAGAGATGAAGCTCATTCGGTGTTGTTCTGTCGGGCCATGCTCTTGAATAGCTTTCACGTGCTGAGCGGTGCCATAACCTTTATTTGAAGGCCAACCATATCGTTTGCCCTCCTCATTCTCTCTCATCCAATTGTCGCGATGCACCTTTGCAATGATAGAAGCCGCTGCGATTGAAGTGTATTTGTTATCTCCGCCAACAATGGTCGCAAAATTCTTGCCATTGTAGCCATGAAACTGGTCTCCGTCAACCAGGATAAAATCAAAACCCGTCTTCTCTTCAACACCACTTAATGACAACATCATTCCATGTAGAGTGGCTTTCAAGATGTTTTGCTCCTCGATTATGACAGCATCAACGTGAACACAATGCCAAGCAATCGCATTCTCCATCACAATTCGGTATGCCTCTTCTTTCTGCTTTTCAGACAGGATTTTCGAGTCCTTAACCAGCGGATGTTGAAAGTCAGCTGGCATAATACAAGCTGCAACCGTTACTGGTCCTGCAAGAGCTCCTCTGCCCGCTTCATCAACGCCAACCTCAACGATTGAAGTGTCCTGATTGTAATGTGATTTTAATAATACGTGTCTCGCTTGGTCCATTCTCTTTATAGTTTAGAGATTATACAGAGAATGACCCAAAAGTTTACAGATTGTGCTTGTCTTTATATGCTTCGTATTTCTTCACCACTTCTTGTAAGATTTTGGCACGGACAATATCTTTGTCTGTAAAGATATGTGTTCCAATTCCTTTAATACCCTTTAACATCTCAATGAAAGATGGAAGAGATACCTTGTTCTTGGCAATGTCGTGCTGTGAAACGTCACCCGCTACAATCACCTTAGTGTTCTTACCCATTCTGGTGATAAACAGCATAAGTTGTCTAAAGTCAGCATTTTGCGCCTCGTCAAGTATCATTAGGCAATTATCATAGGTGTCACCTCTCATATACGCTAAAGGTTGAAACTCTATAACCCCATCTCCGAAAAGTTGTTCGGTCTTATTCCAACCCACAATCTTTTCAATATTAGATTTATATGATTTCATGTAAGGGTCCACCTTTTCATCGATTGAACCAGGTAAGAAACCTAGTTTCTCACCAGCCTCTTGAATAGGCTTACATAGTATAATTTTAGTGATTTCTTTGTCTTTTAATAACTCAAGTGCAATGTAACATGCCGTGAAAGTTTTTGAGGTTCCTGCTGGACCATAGCAGAATGTAATATCGTTTTGAAGAACTGTGTTAACGTAATCGTTTTGTGATTGTCTTAGTTGAACTGTTGGCTGAATTTCAGCTTTAGGCTTAGATTGTTGTTGACTCTTTTGATTGTTTCGAGTTGATCCCATGTTGTCGTTTATTTTTTAACTTAATCTTTAATCTCCTGCCATTATCACAAGCTCCTTTAACTTCATTAAGGTATCACACTTTTCATACTCTTCCAGCTCTACAAAATATTCAATTAATAGTTGAATGAATTTTGATCGTTGGCCTAGGCCATGTGGAATTTCAATAGTGTTCTTACCTTCCTGAAACGCAATGAACCTGTTAACAGTTTTCGTAAAATTTCTGGTAATGATAGAGTAACTCTGACGCATCAGCTGATCCTTCTCACCACTTGTTAAATAACCCATTCTGTTTGTTTGAATGTTTTTTATCATGTTGTATTCTCAACAGTTTATATATTTAATCAAGTGGTCTCCTGTAGCACGTGGAGTAATTTTAATAATGTAATATAATTTGTCGAATTTCGTAGATGCACGCGAATGACTATTGATCTGAATTCTTTTTCTGTTTATAGACAGCTTTTTGTTTTTGAAGACGTTTTACTACGCTGTTCTTTTTAAATTCTCTTTGCTCTTGAAGAGCTTGCATCTGTTTGATTTTGATAGTTTTACGCTTAAATTCCTTTAGCGCTCTCTCAATATTGCCGTCTTTTACGTTAACGATAATCATAAAGTTTCAATTATTTTTTTAAGATTATGACATTTTTCATATTCTTCTAAAGATTCGAACCACTTAATCATTATTTCTAATGCGTCTATCTTATTTTCTTTAGATGCAGTAGACTCAGAAAGCGCACCCATCTTCTTTGTCATTAGAGCTCGATATGTTAATTCCATGATCTGCCCCTTATTCAAAGTTAGGAGTTGATTAAAAAAAGAAGTGTGGTCTCCGCTTGAGAGAATTCCGTCGTAGTCAATCAATTTTCAAGTTGCTTTATTCTATTTATCAACTCAATTTGATTTTCGTTTAAACCGTTGAAAGTGGTGTGTAATTTTACTAAGATTGCACCAGCTTGATTAGTGCCCATAATAGGTAAACCTTTTCCCGCTAATCTAAGAACCTTTCCAGGATTAGAACCTGGAGGAACTGTAAATGCAAGTTTACCTGAAGGAGTATCGATTTCTGTTTTAGTGCCAAGTATCATGTCGTACCATTTCAGGCTCACCTCCATCCAAACGTCATCACCCTGGATAATCCATTCCGCGCTTGGTAGAATAGTGACCTGCACTAGTAAGTCACCTCTTGGGGCTTCTCTGTTCCACGGATTCCATGAACCTCTTCCTCTGACCCGAAAGGTCATTCCTTCTTTTGCGCCCCTTGGAATCTCCACTGGAACATGGTCAATTCTAGTGTTAAGAGATGTCTTAAAGCCGTTGTAAATGTGATGTATATCTAATTGAACAGTAACACGTTGGTCTTGTCCTCTTCTCGATGGGTCATGTTGTTGTCCAAAATGGACGTTGAAATCATTGGCCCAGTTAGAACTACCTTGATTCCAGTGTTGAAACAGACTTTCCCAATCCATGTCTCCACCTTTATTTCGGTCATATTGTCTACGCTTGTCCTCGTCTCCGAGAATTTGATAGGCTTCTTGGATATTTTGAAAACGCTGCTTTGTATCTTCGTTAGGATTCTTATCCGGATGTAACTCCTTTGCTAATTTACGATACGCTTGCTTAATCTCCTCTTGGCTAGCTGTCTCGCTTACCTTTAATGTCTGATAATAGCTCATCCTTGCGAGTTTTAATAGCCTCCTTAATTTTCTCTATGCCACCGGTTAATAAGTCTGCCTTTTGTTGACGCTCCATTGAGTCAGCAATTCGTTTTAATTGCTTTGCAATTTCGGCTAACGATTTTGAATCATCCATAATAATATATTATTTTAATCTATTCTATATATTTTTCACATTTTGTTTAATAAAAAAGGGAGCCGAAGCTCCCTCAATCAAACAAACAAAAACTAATCAGTCACAATGTCCTCTAATTCTGGAAGATACTTATTTAATAGGGCGCACTTCTCATACTCTTCTCGCTCGACAAAATATTGAATCATAAATTGAATAGTACTTTTGAGTTGAGCTAATACACCATTATCCATCGAAACGATTCGTAAACCCTGAATATCGATGCCTTTGCGCTCAATCGCGTCATAATTAGTTCGAACATAACGGTCAATCATTCTCTCGTAAATCTCCTGTGATAATTCTTCTGCCGTCTCATCTGTCTGAAAATCATCTTCATAGCCAAAAAAATCGTCTTCATCATTAATGTCGTCAAAAAACATAGTAAGTATCTTTAAGTTTAGGTAAATATAACTAATTTATCCGAATTAAAAAAATTATTCTTCAACTATTTTTACTTTTGTTGACTTTGATTCCTCATCACATGAGTATGAGACAGTTAAGATGCCTGCCTTTAATTTTGCAGAGATTGAATCTGGATTTACAGTGCTTCCTAAGGTAAATGACTTCTTAAAAGAATTAACGAACTTGTTTGCCTTTTCAGTCGGCACCTCTGCATTAACGGTTAAGATTCTGCCTTCAACCTGCACGTCAATTTCCTTAAGAGTTAAACCAGGTGCTAAAAAATGAATCTGTCTTTTTTCATAATCAATATCTACTAGTTCATCCACTAAGTCGTTATATCTAACTAGTGAAGTGGTTGCCCACGCTGGCAATTCACTGTTCATCGTGAACATGTCTTTGATAAATTGGCTCGTGCCTTTAGTTAAATTCATCGTATTTAAGTTTATTTTGTCTGGATTATTCCATTAACTAATATACTATCAATTTGTGTGCCATCCTGTAAAAATATGACACTTTGTCATATTTATGGTAAAATTGGCATACTACTTAATCGAAGCATCACGTCAGCTGTTGCTTTAATATCTCTCTCACAATACTCCATGATTTGTTGAATATTACCTTTATAGAATTCTACGCTAACCTGTCCACCTTCCATCTGTTCCTTTGGCGAAGGAATTCCTAACATCTCGCAAATAACTCCAAGCTTTGCGCCATTCCAACCACCGAATTTCCAAACATCGGCTGTATCTAATAGGCAACTGTCCCATGGTTTTACCTTTTGCATGTGAAGTTGCTTAGGCAATTCAATGCCGTGAATCATTGCACGCTTGCAAATGTAAGGCACGTCAAAGCCTTTAATATTATGACCAACTAGCTTGACACCAGGAGCCTTAAAGAAGACCGCAGTGAGAACTTGTAAAAATTCTTTAAGCAACTCTTTCTCATCATCTCCATAGAACGAGCGGGCTTTGAAATCACTCGCGCGACCTTCTTCGTCAAACTTAACCTGTCCCATTGAAATACAAACGATTCTGCCCCATTCTGGGAACAGAGCAGCTTGAATGTTATAGATTTCCTCATCGGATTTAGTCTCCAGCTCAGGTCGGTCTTTACGAATAAACATGCACTTTTCGCTCCACCAAGTGGCCATCTGCGAGTTAGCTGACAATGAGTGCACAAATTCTTGATAATCTGAATGAGATGCGGATGTTTCAATGTCTATAAATAACATCTGCTTTAATTCATCTTGTCTATACATTATTTTTCCTCTTTAGTGATATCGAAAATTGAGATAGGATAGAACATTTCTGCTTTACCCATTCGGTCGGCTGATTGTTTATCTAACTTAACGCTAAACTTATACCATTTATATCCATATTGTTTTGTGAGGTCCTTCAGCTCTTCAATTAGAATACCTGTCTTTGTCATAAAACCAGCGTGTAAAAATTGATAAGTTTTACCAGCCTTTGGATTTGGAATCGCAATAACCTTAGATTGTTTCTTTGACATATAATATTTGTTTATAGGGTAAATATAACTAAAAAACCCGAGAATAAAAAATCTCGGGTTGATTATTTTTTTAAAAAAAATTAAATTTTATGCTTTAACGAAACGAGATTTACTATTCGGGACGTTAACTGCTCCTAGAATTCCTAAAGATTTTATTTCTGTTCTATCTTTAAGGAATCTATGAATGCCATGCTCTAAATCAGGTCCTGGAACTCCGCTTGAGAATGAGGAATCAATCCACTCTGCTATTTTATGAAGACCTTCTTTAACTTCATGTATATAAGCAGGGTCAAAGCTCCATAAAATGCAGTTTACTAATCTATCTGTTTTTACCAATTCGAACATCTGATTAGTCTTTTCACTTTTCTTGGTTGTAACATTACCAGTATGATCAGCTCGGTTAAAACCGGAACCCAGCACATATCTACCGGAAATTTTAAAAATTCTATTAAAATCGCTTGCATTTATTTTATCTAATACATTTAATAGAAGATATGTTTCTGATGCATTTTTAATATATCCGGCACCAATGTGTAAAATAGTATCATGCCTTGAATTTCCGGCAGTATATCTGTCTGTGCATTTTTCAGCGTATCCCACTGACCTTTTATGAATGTCTAATACATTCAAATCATTTGAGTAACCAACTAAAACTGAACGATGTTGCAATTCAGCTATCATATATTCCTCTAAAGGTCTTAATGAGCCGTCTGCAATAATAATTACTGATTTTGGATTATACGCAATGATGCTATTTACAGTGGCTAGTGTTTGTAAAAATCTGGTATCCGCGTCTATAGACCCTACGCTGGTTAAAATTGCAGATGTGATTATAAATAAATCTGGTTTATCGCTCATATTATTTTACAGAATTTAATGGGTCGTTCCAACTTCTAGCTCTTCTAACCTTTGTGTATGATTCATAATCCAACTGAACTGCTGCGTAGCCACCGGTCACTGAATATGGAACATCAGATTCAGAATACCAATACGCAGGTGCGTCTGAGATTCTATCATTCATAAAATCAAAGAGTTCATCAATTTGCATGTGATGGACGTAAATAGTTATAATCATATTTGAGCTAGGATATGCCATTATTTTTTAACTTTCCAATTAGGATTTTGTTTTTGATTCTGTTTAATATCTTTTTGTCTAAATTCCTTTAGTAGATTTGTTGTTTCGTCTGACAATTGCGTTTCATACCAATCTTCGTAAATTCTTTCGTATACAAGAGCCATTACACCAAATAAAGCGCCTGGTTCAGAATTAATTTCAAATACGTAAATCTTATCGTCATACGTTTTAGCTATGTCTATTGCATAAAAGTCTAGGTCTGAGTGATAATCTCCAAAATAAGCGATGCATTTTAAAAACTCATCTCCCGGTGTTTCATCTCTTAAGATGTATGCAAAATTAGTCTCTTTGTCATCTGCCTTCTTTGCAATATCCTTTGTCTCCTCGTCCATTGGCTGCCTTTCAGTCCATTGAATTACTTCACTTCTCCAAACAAAGAACCTGTGTTCCTCTTTAATCTTAATCTTTTCGGAAAAAGATGAAAACTTCGACAGGTCAATCTTATCCATATCCTCTGGTTTTTCAAATACCTTTATGCCTAAACCACTATGATTATTATCTGGCTTTGCTACAACTGGAAAATTAATTTGTTCAATCTTATCAGGGTCTAAAACTGTAGGAATAATAAAACCTGATTTAGCATGAGCCTTATAGAATTCTGCCTTTGAACTTACCTTTTGTCTAGCAGATAATTTATTGTATACCTGGTTGTCTCTTATTGCACCGGCTTTAATCATTTTTTGTAAGGTCTCTCTATCATAATTCAAGACAGGTAGGTCCTTTGGTACGGTAGTTGGCTCGTCGCTTCTTACAATAACTGTCCAATAATCGCTGGTAGAATAATTTGGTCCCGTAATAAAGGAATCATCAAGGTCTTGGTGACGCGTTATCATTACCTTTTGAAATTCGGCCCTCTTGTAAGCCTCATGTAAAAATTCTTCAAATAAGAGTATTCTGGTTTTCATGAATTATATATCCGCTAAAGTTAGTATATAACCTATGAAGCGTGTAATTTGGGTTTTAGAGAATGTGACAGGTGATTTAAATTTCTACAGCGAGATTAAAGCGTCAATGTTATTATCCAGTATTATCAATTGGAAAAGACACAATAATTCTCACAATGTTCTATATGTTGATAAATTAACGTATGAATTTTTTTCTAATTTAGGTATCTTCGAATTAAATTTATGGGATGAAGTAGACAGCGACCTTCTAGAAGAGCCATGCAATATAAATAAGATTGCGTTCTGGTCTTCTTCCAAATTAAGAGTTCTATCATCTCAGCTTGAACCTGTTACCTTAGTAGATTATGATTTTATCACATTTACTAATTTAACTGAAATTGGAAAAGAAGCTAATTTTGTTTATTCACATGATGAAAATGGAATTTACGCTTATCCATCATCAACAGATCAATATATCAAGAATTTAAAAACAATTCCAGATTTTTTAAAGTGGTCTAAAAGTGACGATGCAATTAACGTGTCATATCTGTCGTTTAATGATATAGATTTCCAGAAGAGATATGCAAAATTAAGTCTAGATTGTATGGAAGAGCTTACAACTCTAAACGCTCCTCGGGGTAGTTATGTTTGTTTCGCTGAGCAAAAAATTCTTAAACAACTTGCACTTCATTTAAGCATTGAACACGCTCCTTTAATACAGAATAGATTGAACGCTATGAGAAATGAATGGGAAGAAGGGGCGCTAAATCAAAATGGACAATGGAATTACGTTGAAGCCGGCAGCAAATTCATACATTACGGCCAGGATAAATTGAGTTTTACAAAAAATGGAGATGAATTCAGATTTTTAATAAACAGTATTAAATCTGAGATTGCATCTCCACTATTAGATAAGATTATTAATTTATAGTGTAAGTTAAGTTTACTCTTCCTTCGCCTTCACCATACCTTGAGATTGCTTGAGTTGGGTCCTCTTGATTTTCTTCATAGGCCCAATCAGTATATCCTAGTTGTTCAAATCTTTCCTTTATCTGTAAATTATAAAACTGTGCAATAGTTTTAACTCTACGCTGAATATCAGCTCTAGTTAAATCTTGTGTATTCATATCAACTCCATTGTTATACAAGAATTGAATGTATAACGTTTTAGGAATGTGAACCATCTGTGTCGTTAAGAAAGTTCTAATGATTAACTCATAATCATCTGCAATGGTCAGCTCCCTGTTGTGTCCACCCGCTGCAAAGTATGCGGACCTTCTCCACGCTCTAACGTGATTAGGAACGCCGACAATATGTCTAATAGTTTTAGGGTTGACACCCGGCGTAACGGCAGACTGAACTTTTACATTACCAAATACAGTATCTTCTCTATAAGAACCATATCCTAAACCAAAACCTTCGCCATACTTATTTGAATTCCAGTTCAAATCAACTTCTGGCGCGTCTGAATAAAAGAATCCTGCAGTTGGGAACTCTAAAGAAGCGGCGTGTAGCGTTTCAGCACAATCTGGAGTTACCATGTCGTCGTGATCTAACTCAACTAAAATTTCGCCATGTGTCATTGAGCATGCTCTCCACTTTACTTCTCCAATCAAGCCACCTGATTTTTCTCTAAAATCATATACCCTAACTCTACTATCCAGCTTAGCAATTCCTTCTGCTATTTTAAGAGTAAAGCCCTCATCAGTAGAATCGTTAACAATCACCCACTCCCAGTTATTATAGGTTTGATTTGCAAGAGATTGATATGTCTTTAATAGATCTTCGCCGGTGTTATACGCAGGAGTGAAGAATGAAATTAGATGTGTTCTTCTCCTATATAAAATATTTCTCATTGCAATCAAATAAGAAATTTCGCCAGCTTCATCATTAATTTCAGGTAGATTAATCCACTTTGCTCTCACTTCTAGCGGAGAGTTATTTAAATTTAAAAGATTATTTGGGTCTGTAGAATTAGTTACTATTGAATCAGGGTCCCATTCAACTAAAATAGTTGATAAATTTTCATCTGTTTTTTCGTATCTAACGTCTAATTCTGAAGATTCCCAATAGTATGGATTGTTAGTCGTTAAAACCGGCTTACCTTCTCCTATAAAAAGAACACGAGGAAGTCTTGCTTTCTTTCTAGGTTTAAGAGATTCGTGAACTGATAGAATATCTGTCGAAATTACAAGTTCATCCTGATGCGATTTAACTATCTCCTGGATTAATATGCCATCTGCGTTAAACGCGTCAACAAATTCATAGATGTGAAATAAAGACTTATGTAAAATATATTGAGAACCGTCAATGTGACCAGGCCTAATATTTTGCAAGAAAGGATTTCTAATACTCTCGCCATGATTAAATGATTGTGCGAATACAAATATTTTTTTATAGTCGTATCCTCCTATCTTTTCAACAAAAGTATCGTATAAGTCTGGATGTAATTCAGAGTCTCCGCTTAACATGTATATAAAACCATCTTCAATCTGGTCAATAACTTTATTAATTGCCAGGTAAGAACTACCGTTCTTATAAAAATAAGTCTTACCCACATCATTAATTTCTTGAATGATGTTAGCATCTATTTCCTTTAAGACAGACGTATCAAAGATAACGTGCCACTTAATAGGTCTAATTTCACTAGCTACAGCAAAAATAGACTTTTTAATTTTTAATAGGTCGGCTGGTTTTTTACAGCGGGTTATGATGTTTAGAAGAAGCATTATTCTACGTCGAAAAAGAAAAGTTGAAAGAAACGTGCATTTTCAATTGCATCGCCAAAATATTTAGTTGCAGCATGAATTCGTTTAGCATTGAATAACACTAATCTATTATAAACGTTTGCTGCTGTATCCATTAATTCATACTGCGTTGAATCATAAAAGTTTAATTCGTTACTAAGACCCTTAAAAGTTTTTTGGAATAATTCGTCTGAGAATGTTCCTTCTTCAAACTCAGTGGCTCCTGTATACTTACTTTTATAGAAAGCTGTTCCTGTTTCTAAAGGTGCATCCGGTGTTAAGAAAACCATAGCAGCGTAAGTCTGTGTATCTACGTGATAAACGATTGGGTCTAATGGTGTGCAATATTGAAAGACACCATTTGCATAATTCGCATGATTCCAGTTAACTACTTTACGACCTATTATCTCTTCAAACTTTTCTTTAGTTCCTTCCACAATGAATCTGTCACTAGACCGTTTTCCCTTGTGATAATTTGAATTCTGAAAATTTAAAGAATTCATTGCATAATTTCTAATTAAATCAGGGTCCTTATAGAAATTATCTACGATGATTAGGTCTTTATGCGTTCTATTAAATTTGGTGTAGGCAATGGCCCAGCTCTGAAGTGAAGAACTCAAGAGGCATTGATTTCCATTAGCAAGCGTTACCCACATATTAGAATTTAATTTGTCAGATGGCACATAAAATACAACACCGACGTTTATATTTTCCATTTCTGGATAAACACGTTGGACATCAGCCCTAGGAAATAACGTAAATCCTACTCTATCTTCTGTTGTTATTTCGCCAAAGTATAAACCTACTACATTTGAAGTATTATTGTAAATCCACCCAGTTACTTTGTAATGTCCAGTTTCAATTCGCTCGACGTTATCAATGTACATTTTGGTATTTATGTCTATTGTATTATGATTCATGATGATTATCTAAAATGAGAGCCTCCTACCCATAGAACTAAAGATTTTCTAATTCCTTTAGTAACTGGTGAAACTCGATGTAACATATAAGATGGAAACAGTACCATGACTCCTTTACCTCTAGGGGCTGTCATTGGCTCATTGCCACCTGTCCATAACTGTAAATCTCCTCCCTCATATTCTTCTGATTCGCTCAACTGTATAGTTATCGATATTTTACGATGAGACATATAATCGGTTCCAAAGTCCATGTGCCACGTATAATGTCCATTGTCAGCGCCGTGATATTCAGTATATTGAATTAGCTCATTCGCTGTATGTAAATCAAACTTCCAAAGAGCAGAATTAGCCTCAGCTGACAAATTTACTATTTTGCTATACAACCATTCCCAATTAGGTTCTTTCGGAATCCAATTAACTTTAGAAGTTCTAATAGTTGGATCACTTGTTTCTCCTTCGCTACCTGTTTTGGCAGATTGAACCTTTAAATTGTTTAATTCATTTTCTAATTTAATAAGTTCTTCTGGTGAAAAAACATTCTGATACCAGTAATAGTTATCGGGCGTATTATGTGGTTGTGTATAGTTCATATTTATGAAGTAATGTAAAATATTTATTAAACAAAGAAAGCTCGGCCTTTCGACCGAGCTTTCATTTACTCTTTGGCTTATTTCTTATATTAAGATTAAGCGTTTAGTTTATTCTCAAGAGCTTCTACTTTCGCAGCAAGTTCTTTGATACCTTGAATTAATAAAGGAACTAATTTTTCGTATTGAACTGTGATATAGTTCTCTCCTGAAATTGAATTTCCATTTTCATCTGTATCGAAAGGAGCTGGCTTCACGATTTCAGGCATAACTGCTTGAATTTCCTGTGCAACCACACCGACTTGCATCGCATAATTATTGTAACCGAATTTCTCAGCTAGCTCGTTTTGTGTGTAGTAAATACCGGAGATTTTATAGATTTTGTCTAATGCATCTGCGATAACGCCTTCGTGATTCTTTAATCTAGCATCTGAGTAGTATGCGATGATATCGTTTGTTGCAACGATTTGACCAGCTGTTCCAGTTGCAGCAGTACCAACACCCATAGAGTTAACTTGTGTGTTAGAACCCGTTGTGATAGAGCCAGCAGCTCCTTGAGGACCAGTAGGACCGGTTGGACCCGTATTACCTTGGAAACCCTGAGGGCCCATTGGACCACTAGGACCAGTAGCACCTTGTGGACCAGAACCACCATTATAACCAGATGAACCTGAAGAACCAGAAGTTCCACTAAATCCAGAAGTACCAGAGTTTCCAGATGAACCGGAAGTACCGCCTGTTCCAGATGAACCGGAAGTTCCTGATGAACCAGATGAACCCGAAGTTCCTCTAGTACCTGACGTACCTGATGTACCTGTTGTACCTGAAGAACCAGAAGTTCCACCTGTACCTGAAGAACCTGAAGTACCAGCAGTACCAGAAACACCATTAGAACCAGAAGTACCCGAAGTACCAGATGTGCCAGCTGAACCAGAAACACCAGAAGTACCAGAAGTACCTGTTGTGCCAGAAGTACCAGAAGTACCTGAATTTCCGCTTTGACCTGGTGCACCTTGAGCACCTTGAGAACCTTGAGAACCCGTTACACCAGCACCGACAGTCCAGTAATAAGTAGAACCATCATAGTAAACACCTAATACGTCTTTTGCATTAGCAGTTCCACTTAATGAATAGTCACCATTACCTACGATAACTGAGTTTGCTGGAAGCGTCATTGTTCTACCACCAACACCGTCTTGTTTAACGATGATGATACCGGTATCACCAGAAGCCATATTAGAAATAGATAGCGTTCTATTTCCGGCTAAAGTTACGGTTGAGTTAGCACCAGATAAGAAGTTCCATGAAATAGTAGCAGCGTCAGATAAAGTCTGCTGATTAATATTCATTTTACCAATTAAGCCTAATGTGTTTCCATCAAACGTTAAGTTAGCTTCAGCATTCGCTGCATTCGCAGAACCAGTTGAAGTTAAAATTCTATTATCTACTGGATTTGAGATAGCGTTAAATCCAGCACCTTGAGCGCCTGAAGTTCCTGATGAACCAGATGAACCGTTTGAACCCGAAGAACCAGATGTTCCAGATGAACCTGAAGAACCTGAAGTTCCCGAAGAACCAGCTGAACCTGAAGATCCAGAAGAACCATTAGTTCCAGAAGAACCATTAGTTCCCGAAGTTCCTGAAGTTCCAGCTGAGCCCGAAGTACCATTGACACCGGAAACTGTCATTACGTTCCAGTTAGTAGTATCGGTGGCTGGATTCGTATTGCTCGTAAAATTGTTTTGATTTACGGAAAGGTACATGATACCCTGGTATTTGATTACGTCATAATATCCGTAAACACCACCAGAAGTCCATTCACCTCTCCATGTAAAAGTAGCAGCCATTTATATTTTTCTTTTTTTAGAGTTTAGTTAATTATACAGTTGGTGTTTGAGGATTTTCATCTAAGTATCCTGGCTCACCCACTAGAAAAGGTGCATAATAGAATGGAACTTGTTGTGCAATCGGTAATACCGATAATCCATTCATTGATGCATACTGATCAACAGCTGCTAATTTTTCTTCAGCTGAACCCGAAATAAATGCTGCAACTAAATTATTAAGAGCTAAAACAGCAGCTTCTGCGCTTAAACCGTTTGATTTATAAGCAGCAACAACTTGGTACCATTCTACGATTTGCTCTTCTACTAATTTTGCATCAGCGTCGTAGAATTTGATGAAGAAGCACGCAGTAACTGGAGCCGGAGCTCCAGTTGTTACGTTTAATAATCTTGCGTTTAGAGATACTGAAAAAGCAACGGCTGTTCTTTCTACAGTAGAACCTAATTTCTTATAAGAAATTGGTGTGATTCTGAAAATATTATCTAATTTCATTTTATTTAATTTTTATATTTTTATTTATTAAGATTTTAATTTTTCAATTTCAGCTTTTAATTCCTTAATAGCTTCTACTAATAGAGGTACAACTTTTTCATATTGAATAGTTAAGTAATTCTCACCAGACTTTGAAATTCCATTTTCATCTAAGTCGAACGGAGCAGGCTTAACCGCTTCTGGAAGCACTTGTTGTAACTCCTGTGCAATTAAACCAACTTTAGAAGAGTTGTCTTCATTATTCATTAGCGATTTACCTAAATCGTTCGTGTTGTATCTATAACCATTTAACTTAGAAACATCTGCTAAAGCGTTTGTTAACGGAGTTAAATTTTCTTTTAATCTACCATCTGAATAGTATGCAACAACGTCTCCTTGTGCGTACACCCAGTTGTATGAATAGACGTAATCATAATTTGTTCTATTTAATCTAGATGTACTGGCAGGATCTAAATAATAGCCTGTGTTATTCGTATCGTAGAACGTTGTCGCCATGATACTATTAAACTGTACGTTACTATTAGTATTTAGAGTTTGGTTTGCGCCAGGACCAGCAGCACCTTGGGCACCTTGTGGACCCGTAGCACCTTGAGCGCCAGTAGCACCATTTACGCCTGAAGTTCCAGAAGCGCCAGTAGCACCTTGAGAACCAGTAGCACCTTGAGAACCAGTAGCACCTTGAGCGCCAGTAGCACCTTGAGAACCAGTAGCACCATTTACGCCTGAAGTTCCAGAAGCACCAGTAGCACCTTGAGCGCCAGTAGCACCTTGTGGACCAGTAGGACCAGTAGCACCATTTACGCCTGAAGTTCCAGAAGCACCAGTAGCACCTTGAGCGCCAGTAGCACCATTTACGCCTGAAGTTCCAGAAGCACCAGTAGCACCCTGAGAACCAGTAGCACCGTTTACGCCTGAAGTTCCAGATGAACCAGATGTTCCATTAGCGCCAGCAGCACCTTGAGCACCGGTTGCACCATTTACGCCTGAAGTTCCATTTACACCAGCAACACCTTGTGGACCAGTAGGACCAGTAGCACCAGCGGCGCCAGAAGTTCCAGATGAACCGCTTGAACCAGAAGTTCCGTTAACACCAGCAGCGCCTGAAGTTCCAGATGTTCCGCTAGCGCCAGCAGCACCTGAAGTACCAGATGTTCCGTTAGCACCAACAGTGCCTTGAGCACCTTGAGCGCCTTGAGCACCAGTTGCGCCATTTACGCCTGAAGTTCCATTAGCACCAGCAGCACCTTGAGCACCAATAGCACCTTGAAAACCTTGAAAACCTTGTGCACCTTTTGCGCCTGCTGTACCTGATGTTCCTGCAGTTCCGGAAGAACCTGAAGAACCTGAAGTTCCATTAGTACCAGCTGCACCTGTCATAGGTTGAATTAATACTTCCCATCCTGCGCTTATTGAAGGATTAGAAGCTCCGATTGCAATCGTTTGAGTTGCAACGTATAAAATATTATTGTAAGAAACAATGTCGTTTTGACCGTAAGGTACGATACTTGCGCCTGAACCATTGCTCGACCAAACACCCATCCATACGAATGAATCACCTTTAGTACCTGAAGTTCCAGAAGTACCTGATGTACCAGCTGTACCGGTTTGACCGCTAGAACCATTTACACCACTTGAACCAGATGAGCCTGAAGTTCCTGATGAACCGCTTGAACCTGATGTTCCAGAAGTACCTCTTGTGCCTGAAGTTCCAGAAGTACCTGTTGTTCCAGAAGAACCAGAAGAACCGGATGTTCCAGTTGTACCTGATGTTCCAGAAGTACCTGTTGTACCTGAAGTTCCTGATGAACCACTTGAGCCATTAGAGCCAGAAGTTCCTGATGAACCGCTTGAGCCTGATGTTCCAGAAGTACCTGTTGTACCAGATGAACCGCTTGAGCCTGATGTTCCAGAAGTACCTGTTGTACCAGATGAACCCGATGTGCCTGATGTTCCAGTTGTACCGGAAGTTCCCGATGAACCTGAAGAACCGTTAGAACCAGAAGTTCCAGAAGAACCGCTTGAACCACTTGAACCCGATGTTCCAGATGAACCGCTTGAGCCATTAGAGCCAGAAGTTCCCGATGAACCTGATGTTCCAGAAGTACCTGTTGTACCTGAAGTTCCTGATGAACCACTTGAGCCATTAGAGCCAGAAGTACCTGATGAACCGTTTGAACCAGAAGAACCGGATGTTCCAGAAGTACCTGCTGTTCCTGAAGTTCCAGATGAACCAGATGAACCACTTGAGCCATTAGAGCCAGAAGTTCCTGATGAACCCGATGTTCCAGAAGTACCTGTTGTACCTGAAGTTCCAGATGAACCAGATGAACCAGATGAACCAGAAGTTCCTGATGAACCTGATGTTCCAGAAGTACCTGTTGTACCTGAAGTTCCAGATGAACCAGATGAACCAGAAGTTCCAGAAGTACCTGTTGTACCTGAAGTTCCTGAAGAACCAGATGAGCCATTAGAACCTGATGTTCCAGATGAACCGCTTGAGCCATTAGAACCAGAAGTTCCAGATGAACCGCTTGAGCCTGAAGTTCCAGATGAACCGCTTGAGCCATTAGATCCAGATGAACCGCTTGAGCCATTAGAACCAGAAGTTCCTGATGAACCGCTTGAACCTGATGTTCCAGATGAACCACTTGAGCCATTTGAACCTGAAGAACCTGATGAACCATTTGAACCTGATGTTCCTGAAGAACCAGAAGAACCTGAAGTTCCAGATGAACCGCTTGAGCCATTAGATCCAGATGAACCACTTGAACCTGATGTTCCAGAAGTACCTGTTGTACCTGAAGTTCCAGATGAACCAGAAGAACCGCTTGAACCTGATGTTCCGGAAGAACCGCTTGAACCATCGGTACCAGCTGTTCCTGAAGAACCATCTGTTCCTGAAGAACCGCTTGAACCATTTGAACCTGATGAACCAGAAGAACCATCTGTTCCTGAAGAACCACTTGAACCATTTGAACCTGATGAACCAGAAGAACCATCTGTTCCTGAAGAACCGCTTGAACCATTTGAACCTGATGTTCCAGAAGAACCAGAAGAACCTGATGTTCCTGAAGAACCATCTGTTCCTGAAGAACCGCTTGAACCATTTGAACCTGATGAACCATCGGTACCAGCTGTTCCTGAAGAACCGCTTGAGCCGTTTGAACCTGATGTTCCTGAAGAACCAGAAGAACCTGATGTTCCTGAAGAACCAGAAGAACCTGATGTTCCTGAAGAACCAGATGATCCGTTAGTTCCAGAAGAACCACTTGAACCGTCAGTACCTGATGAGCCACTAGAACCTGAAGTTCCAGAAGTTCCGTCAATACCTGAAGTTCCGCTTAAACCTATTTCACCTTGAATACCTGAGCTACCTGAAGTACCTGAGGTTCCGGTGGATTTTATAATTGGAGTTGCCATTTTATTATTTATGTTCTATGTTTTTACTAATTAGATTATACTGCTGCGTTATATTCAATGTCTATTCTATCAGCTGACGTTAAGTCAAATCCAGCAATAGTTCCATTCCAATATAATTGGTCTCCTGCTACAATAGCACTTATTGCTTTAGCTGTTAATCCTCCATCACCTGAGAAATAAACTTCTGATGTTCTAACACCATTTCCTTCTTGAACCGCAATACCATTAATTAAAACGCTAACGCTACCATTTTCGTAAGGTGTTCCGCTTATGCTAATTCCAGTTGCTGAATAATTACCAGAAGTATTGTTTGAATAGCCCGTGTCAGTTCGCATAATTGATAATAACACTGGTTCAACGTTACCTGCAGATGGTCTCCATGGAAGAACATGTGCGGTTGTTGACGTAAGAGCTTGAAGAACTGGGTTGCTATATAGATAAGCATCGTTTGTAGTGAATTCAGAGAGTTGACCTCCACCTAAATCACCAAGAACATAATACTTGCCCGGCGTTAAACCCCAGTTAGGTACATAAATGTGTCCTAACTGAACACCAACAAACGTATTTGATGTTGGGCAGCTTTCAACAATTATTCTACCTAATGTGTCTTCTGACGATTGACTAGCTGCAATCCAACCCTCGGTTGTATATGACACTGCAATCCCTGGCGTAAAGCCGTGATTCGTTTGCACGAAAACAGACTTAACAGATCCTGCAGAAACGCTAGAGATAAGCGAGTCTAAAATAGCTTGCAAACCTTCGACTTGTTTGATTTTAATCTGAGACATTGATTTTATTTTTTTTTGATTGTTTCGTTATTTAGATTATCCAATAATCTTTTTATTACTTCAATATATATCTCTGACAATAAAAGAACCCACCCTGTTAATGACAAAAAATCCGCAATTAAATAAAATATTAAGAGACTACAACTACTTATACGAATCTCTTATTGACGTGAAAGAGATTTCTGAAATAGCGGAAGTTCAATTTAGAGAAGCAATGATTGCTTCTGGAGACCAAGAGGCCCTTCAAGCTCTCGTTCCAACTGAACAAGATAGTAAAAAGATACAAGACGCTAAGGTGGTAGAAGAGGAAGCTATTAATCACAATGATGCAGAATTCAAAAAGCTTTTTAGAAAGGTAGTAGTCAAATGTCATCCTGATAAACTAAGTTCAATGTCTGAACATGAGGCTGAACTAATGAAAGAAGCTTACAATACAGCAGTTAAGGCCAATGATAAGTATGACTGGGGTCTATTACTTAGAGTTGCTAGTAACCTATCTATCGATTGTGATTTTGTAAGTAATGAGCAAATTGAAATTATAAAGAAAAGAAACGAGGAGTTAAAGGAAGAGATAGAGAGATACGAAGGCTCGATGGCGTATCGTTGGTATTCTCAAACCGAAGAAGAGGCCAGAAATAATTTCCTGGCCTTCTGTCTTGGCATATTTAAAGATAGCGTTAAAAATAGACTTTAATTAATTATTAATTTTTACCCTTAATATTGTCGTATAAGTACCCCACATATCAACTGACATTGGATTATTAGGAGTAAGCATTATATTAACAGTTGATTTAGTATATCCATTATTGAATGCATCTAACGCTAATACCAAGGCCTCTTTACCATCTGCTGAAAATTTAGCAGCTACTAAAGGTCTTTTAAATACATAATTCACAAATGGATAATTTTCAGTGCCTGTTGTATATTGTCCTCCGCCTTTGTCTTGAGAAACATAAGACCAATTGGTATTAGCTTCGATAATATCTTTATTTTGATATAGGTGCGCAATTGTTGCAAAATACCAATCAGCGCCTGCAAAATCATTTTTAAATACTTCTGATGGATTATTACCGTTTGTCGCATCCCATACATAATCTGCGTAGTCTTCTACTCTAAATCTGCCAGCGTCCCATACAAAGCATCCATCTCCATATCCAAAAGACCAAGCTGCTAGAGATTGCCAAAAGTCTGGTGAAACATCTGGTTTTGCGCCGCCTGGCATTCCATCTGGTCCTATCGCTTTGCGTTTACCTTGCATATTTGAGCCAGCTACGGTTTCGTATACACTAAACATGAGAGATGTGAACATTACTTGATGATTAGGTCCTAATTTTTCAGTTACTAATTTATTTGCAATGTCGTACTGATGAACCAACTTATAAAAATAATCAGTAGAACCATAATCATTATGATAATTACCTATTGAAAATTGATGAAACAATTCTGCATAATCATAAAAAACAGGACGAAATACTCGAGATAATGTACTTTTATCCGCATTATTTACATAATAATTATGATAATCGAGATAATATGGATTATTGGTGTAATTATTTACGGTTGGCGCGCTTCCGCCAAAATCTAGAAAGTGTTGGTCACTTCTATATACACTACCAGAATACCAATTTATTCTAGTATTTCTAGCTGCTAAATTATTAGCTACTACATAATCTTTTGCGTATTTATAACATTTAAAAACTCCATCTAACGCTATTGGATCTTCCATTAAATACCAATACCATTCCATGTCCCAGAACCACTCTATTGGTGAATCGATAAGTGCGTCTCTTATTTCACTAGTTGCTGGATTATTGAAGCCCGTTGTAGTCCATTGATATGGATTTGCCTGCGCAAAATTTATTGTAGTACCGTTGTGCGTATAGCTTCCGGTAAAATCAGCTAAGGCAATACTTCTCCATGTTGCAACTAATTTAATTTGATGAGATTCTATATTTGGATTAAAACCATGACCCCAGACAGTTCCAAATACAGTACCGCTTAATAACAACGGCTGATCAAACCAATAACCTTCATTCTTTGAAGTTGCATAATCAGCGTTCGCATAATTTCCAAGTAAAAAGCCTCTAGATATATTTTGCGTTGTATTGTAAAGAGCTGGATCGCTTTGATATAATTCTAAATTTAAACCTCTTTGTTTTCTAGTAGAAGTTCTCAATGTTGTCTTATCGTGTTGAACTATGTCATGAATATATCTGTCGCTTCCGGTGCTTAATTTAGTGAGTCCTCTTTTATTTTTTATAAAATTATCTAAAAATAGATTTCTTTTAAAGAACGTTGGACAATCAATATCTTGTCTAGCATACCAATAATCTGGTTTGAAGAAATACATTTTTGTGTATACTCCTTCATTGAAAATAGTAGATTTATTAAGATTTTGTTGAACATGAACGTACGCAGTACTTGCAAATGGATCATCAAATACACCCCAATCCCCATATCCTCCAATATAAAACATTAAATCATAACCGGCCATATCCGATAAATTAATATTAGATAAAGCTGTTGTTTTTCTATCAGTAATGTTTACGACCCATTGTTTAGGTTTACCACTTGGTGAATTCTGTTCCCATATACCATCTGTTAAAATATTATTGGTGAGCGTAAGTTGAGATTGGGCCCAGTCTCTTATTCTAGTATTAGTTTGTTTAGAAAATAATGTTTCATCTGCGAAAGAAGGGTCTGGCGCAGATGAAAACAAATACTCGGGTAGCTGTGTAAGTTTACCGTTACTACCCACTATAAGCCACAATGTTCTATAATTTGTTGGAAGAACGTAATTTCCAGCTGGTAAAAGACTAGTCTTTGCAGAATCGACATAGTATACCGTATTCAAATTATGATTATTGTCTGAATAATATATCGAAACACTATTATTATCGTCTCTTCCGCTTGTTAACTTTGAGATTGCGTCGGATTTGCTAGAATATGCCATTATGAAAATATTGAATTTTTTGTAGGTATGTAATAATTGGTAAATATTCCACTAGAAGTTCCGCTTGTACCCGAAGTTCCAGATGTAGAAGAAGTTCCGCTTGTTCCAGAAGTGCCTGAAGTACCGCTTGAACCAGATGTGCCTGAAGTTCCGCTTGTTCCAGATGTGGAAGAAGTTCCAGCAGTACCGCTTGTACCTGAAGTTCCAGATGTGGAAGAAGTTCCAGCAGTACCGCTTGTACCTGAAGTTCCAGATGTAGAAGAAGTTCCAGAAGTACCGCTTGTACCTGAAGTTCCAGATGTAGAAGAAGTTCCAGAAGTACCGCTTGTACCTGAAGTACTGGATGTTCCGCTGGTTTGATTTAGTTCTTGTATTTTAGTACAAGTCCAATCTATTTTTACATTATATCCTAGAATATTTACATCGACATATATTCTGAATCCATTTTCTGTTTTGCTGCTAGTTATCATGTTGAATGAATATAATTGAGTTATTGAAGACCTAAGGTCAACGATAGTGGTATTAATAGCATAATCAGAATCTGAAAATGGAATACTGAATACTACGTCATAGTAATAAAGAGACCCACTTACCTTGAAATCTGCGGCAGAAATTGAACCAGACCTAATCGTTCCAGGAATAGAAGATTTAATTTGGTTATTTAAATACACTATCCTTTTTTGAGCTAGTTCAACCTGTGCTTTCAGTAATTTAGTTTCTTTATCTAAAGCCATTATTTATATGAATTTGTTCTCCAATCATACTCAAATTCAGATATTTTATCTGTAGCCCATAGGTTATCAATTAATCGATCGTATGCGTCAATCATTGGCTGGTGCGTAGGTAAATATCTTTCTAACGCAGACTTATTTCTTTCTGCATATTCTTCAAGATTAGAGTCGTGATCGGTTATAGCCTTCTTAAGCTGTTGCGCACCTTGCTCATAATTAAAATATTCATAATGATAACCAGCGTCTTGTATGAAATACGCGTTATGAATCAATGGATAACCGTAATACATTGCGTCTAGATATAAGTAATTTAAGTCATTACCCCATTGATGACAAAGCACGACGTCAGTAAAACTTGATAAGTAGTGCACGATTGGATATCTAGCATCAAAGAAAATCTTTTTATCTCGTCTTAAGTCAAATCCGGAGTTAACGAATTTTATAAATTCTTTATTCTCTCTTAACTTATTAGAGTTTGTCACTAGAACCTTATCTATGAGTTCTGGATTAGTATGATATAATCTTTCCGCTAATATCATCGGTGCGATTGAATTTTTCATCATACTTAAATTTGGCTCAAATATACCAATATTCTTAGCACCTTCTCTAGGCTGATAGTTTATAACTCTTCCCTTTGAAGATAATATCTTTGCGTGAGAATCTATGAACATCGGATCCCATACGAATGGAACCAATCTAGAAACAGTTCTATATAAAGTAGAGTAGAAATACTTGTTATTGAAGTCTTGTTGTGGAATATGCCAAATCTCATCATAAATATTGGCTCCAAATTCCTTAGACGTAGGCTGATCTAAACCATAGATAACCTCTTCTATGAAATTCTGATAATTGTTTCCACACTTATATGAAATGATTTTACAATTTGGATTCAGTTGTCTAAATAGATTTAAATCCGAAAGAGGTGGAACAACAGCAAGAATAATCCATAAGTCAAACGATTTAATGTCTTCATTTGTTAATGACGTATATTCATCTGTTTTTATTAAGTTAACGTCCCATTCATATTGCTCGGGTTGATTTTTTTTATCAACAATATTTATAACCCTAACATCATGTCCTTTCTTGCTATTATTTAAAATCTTAGCTAAGTTCATTACGTTTTGTCTAATTCCGTTAGTGAACAGGGATTCTCCTTTTTTGTAACTGATTGTGATACCTATTTTCATTGCATTAAATTTGTTTTATGTTATATTTATCTAAAAAAGAAAGGGAACCCATTGGGTTCCCTTTCTAAGATAATCAATAAAGTTTAATTAAAAATTAAGCTTTGTTTTTCTCGTATTGGAATACAACTGTATCAGTTGAATCAACATCGTAGCCTGGGTTAGCAAGCGTAACTGATGCACCAGAAATTGAAGCAACTTCAACTCTTACACCGTTAACGAATGCGTATACTAGACCAATGTTGTTATCTTCGATAGCGTTAGCTAACGTGTAAGATAAACCTGAACCAGCAACTGATTCAACTACCATTAACGCTTCAGTAGCGAAAGCCTCTTCAATTGAAGCAACTTTAGTAGAGATAACAGTTGAGATTGAAGCTTCAACAGACATTGCTCTTGTTTCTTCAGCAGTAACGTCTACGATTCTGTTAGAAATCTCGATTGATAAAGCTGAGTCTAAAGAGTTGTCAGCAGAAGTTCTAGAAGAAGCTTCAGTTGAAACTGCAGCGGTTCTATTTGCGATTTCAGACGATAAGTCTGAAGAAATAGCGTCTGCGTAAGAATCTAAAGAAGTTTCAGCAGATGTTGCTCTAACCACTTCTGAAGATAATGAAGATGCGATTGAAGCGTCAGCAGAAGTTCTTGAAGAAGCTTCAGTTGAAACTGCAGTAGAGAACTTAGAATCTAAAGAAGAATCAGCAGAAACTCTTGAAGATACTTCAGCAGATAAGTTAGAAGATAATAAAGCATCACCTGCTGTTCTAGCTGCGATTTCAGTTGAAACAGCTAATGAGTAGAATAAATCTAATGAACCTTCAGCAGATTGAGCTCTAGCAACTTCAGTTGATAAGTTAGCACCTGCGGCGCCAGCTAATGAAGTGATAGCACCACCAATCGAACCATCAGCTGATTGGAATGCACCAACAATTTCAGTTAATGAATCTAAAGCAGCTACATCAGTGTTAGACACGATGAAGTTGATTTGATTCTGTAACGAAACGTCAGCGTTAGACATTTTAGCCTCTAATGAAGCGTCTACACTAGCTGTCTTAGTATCTAATGAAGAAACTGCAGTAGCTCTGTTTGCAATCTCAGAAGATAAATCTGAAGAGATTGAATCTGCGTAAGAATCTAAAGATGCTTCAGCAGAAGTAGCTCTTGAAACTTCAGTTGAAACTGCAGAAGAGAATTTAGAATCTAAAGATGAATCTGCAGAAGTTCTAGCAACAACTTCATTTGAAGCAGCTTGATTTACTAAAGAAATATCAGTAGAGAATTTAGCATCTAAAGAGTTGTCAGCCGAAGTTCTTGAAGAAGCTTCAGTTGAAACTGCAGAAGTTCTGTTAGCGATTTCTGTAGATAAAGCTGAATCAATAGAAGCGTTAGCTGAAGATAAATCTGTAGAGATTTTAGTAGCTAAAGATGAATCTGCAGAAGTTCTAGCAACAACTTCATTTGAAGCAGCTTGATTTACTAAAGAAATATCGGTAGAGAATTTAGCATCTAAAGAGTTGTCAGCCGAAGTTCTTGAAGAAGCTTCAGTTGAAACCGCAGAAGTTCTGTTAACGATTTCAGATGATAAGTCTGAAGAAATGCCGTCAGCGTAAGTGTCTAAAGAACCTTCAGCCGATTCTGCTCTTGCAATTTCTCCCGATAAATCAGAAGATAAAGAAGCATCTCCAGAAACTCTTAATGAAGCTTCAGAAGAAACTGCGTTAGAGTATCCTAAATATAAAGATATATTATCTTCGATATCTTGTGATCTGTTAGAAGATAAGGCAGCTTCTAAAGATGAATCAGCAGAAGTTCTTGAAGAAGCTTCAGTTGAAACTGCGTTAGAGAATTTAACGTCTAAAGATGAATCAGCAGAAGTTCTAGAAGATTCTTCGGCATCGATCTGCTGTTGTCTAACTGCACCTTCAGTAGATAAATCTGAAGAGATTGAGTCAGCATAACCTTCTAAAGAAGCTTCAGTAGATTGAGCTCTTGAAACTTCAGTTGATAACGCGTTATCGATAGAAGAGTTAGCAGTAGATAAATCTGTAGAGATTTTAGTAGCTAAAGAAGCGTCAGCAGAAGTTCTTGAAGAAGCTTCAGTTGAAACTGCAGAAGAGAACTTAGAATCTAAAGAAGAATCAGCAGAAGTATACCCCATGTATAAAAAGGCATTATTTGCTATTTCAACCGATTTGTTAGCAGATACAACCGCTGCTAAAGAAGTGTCAGCAGAAGTTCTATTTACGATTTCAGATGATAAGTCAGAAGAAATGCCATCGGCGTAACCATCTAAAGAAGCCTCAACAGATTGAGCTCTAGCAACTTCAGTTGATAAGTTAGCACCTGCAGCACCAGCTAATGAAGTGATAGCGTTGTTGATGTTACCATCAGCAGATTGGAATGCTGAAACGATTTCAGTTAATGAATCGATTGCAGCTCCATCTACGTTAGAAATAACGAAATCAACTTTAGTGTTTAATGAACCTTCAGCAGCTGTAGCTCTAGAAGCTTCAGACGATAAAGCAGAAGCTAAAGAAGCATCAGCAGAAGTTCTAGAAGAAGCTTCAGATGAAACTGCGTTCGAGAATTTGACGTCTAGAGACTCGTCGCCAGAAACTCTAGCAGCAGCCTCAGTTGAAACAGCGTTTGATCTGTTTACGATTTCAGAAGATAAATCAGAAGAGATGTTATCTGCATAAGTATCTAATGATACGTCAGCCGCAACTCTTAAAGAAGCTTCAGTTGAAACTGCAGCCGTTCTATCAACGATTTCTGTTGAGATTGAGTTAGAGAATTTAACGTCTAAAGATGAATCAGCAGAAGTTCTTGAAGAAGCTTCAGTTGAAACTGCGTTAGAGAATTTAACGTCTAAAGATGAATCAGCAGAAGTTCTAGAAGAAGCTTCAGTTGAAACCGCGTTAGAGAATTTAACGTCTAAAGACTCATCGCCAGAAACTCTTGAAGAAGCTTCAGTTGAAACCGCAGAAGCTCTGTTAACGATTTCAGATGATAAGTCTGAAGAAATGCCGTCAGCGTAAGTGTCTAAAGAACCTTCAGCAGAACGTGCAGAAGAAATTTCTAAAGATAATGCGTCATCGATAGATGCGTTAGCTGAAGAAAGTTCAGTAGAGATTGAATCGGCTAATGATAATTCAGCTGATTCAGCTCTTGAAACTTCAACCGATAAACTAGCTGATTTCGCAGCGAATTCAGTAGAAAGGACTTGACCACCGATGATGTCAGTAGTTTTTACGTTTGCCCAGTTTACCGTCGATAAGAAGTCTTGGATTTGTTTTGATCTAATTTGTGCCATTAATGTATATTTTGTTTTTTTATGGCAGACAGACGTTATGCCTGTCTTCATTAGTATATATTAAAACAATATCGTAAATATTACACAATTTGTATAAAGTTTACGATATTATAATACTAAAGAAATAAATGATTATGTGCTCGAAATGTATATTTTAGATGCTATGAAGTTGGAATATCTAGGTTAGCTGCATCATATTCAAAATCTATGTCATCAGATGTATCTAACTCATATCCTGCGATTGCACCGTTCCAGAATAATTCGTCGCCAGCTGTTATATTCTTAATAGTTTTTGCTGTTGTTCCACCATCATTTGAGAAATAGCAATCTTTAGTTCTTGTTCCATTTCCTAAATTAACTTCAATTCCATTAATCTTAACATGAACCATTGAATCCATGAAAGGTGTGTATTCTATCGTTACACCAGTTGAAGAATAGTTTCCATTTGTATCTCCAATTGTAATTTGATCTAGGTCAGCGTCTGTTCCTACTGGAAGAACTTCAATTTGAATATTAGAGCTAGGATGATTGCTTAAAAGTAAAGCAGTGTCTTCATCCATTTTAATATAAACTGGAAAAGCATTAGTCGTAGGCTTAGTTGTTGATAAGCTACTCACACCTGTCGGATCAAAATATAATAGATCGCCCGTGGTACCCGGCATAGTTGGTAAACCGCTTGTAATTTTACCAAATGGTCTAATAGATATTTTAGATGGATCTATTGAATCTATGTGAGTAATAATACCGAACGCTTTAAAAATCTCCTGATCTTTATTATCATTATCTATTTTAACAAATTTGTCATTTGCATTCAAATAAACGAAATCTCCGACTGCACAGCTCGACCAAGACATAACTTCTTGATCTAAATCTAAATAGCTACCTAAGAAATTCTTATACTTAAATCTACCTTCAACGTCTTGTACCCAATATGAACTAATTGAAAATAATCCAGACGTAACGGTTAATCCTGTGATAATTGGCATGCCATCGTATCCTAATTCAAATATACCACCGTATTGATCTTCATCTGGATAATTATTTCCCTGCTGCGTATTATCAAAACTTAAATTATATAAATCTTCGTCTTCTAATACAACCGACAGGTGAGTCTGATCGTTAACTTGAATAATTTCTCTAATTCTATATGTTTTTCCAGAAGGTTGTGCAATCCAATCATTTGGTTTAACATCGAACGCGTCATATAACATTGGAGTTCGAGTTGAAGGATTTGAATGATATTGCATCTCTAATTCCAATTCAACACTGAACGATAGCGGATAACCGTCGTACTGACTATTTACTCCCGAATAATTATCCAGAACCATTGCAGTTCCTGACACAACCTTAGCAACTAAAAATTTAGCAGGATTAGATATATTTGGCATATTAGTATTTTCTTATTATATTATTATTGTACTATGATTCAACTTGAAATGTAATTACTATTTCAGCTGTACCTGACGTTGGTGCACCTGTATTCGAACCAGTAATTGCGTTAAATGTTACTTGCGTAAATCCAGAAGATGGCTGTAAGCAAGAGAACGTTGAAGCAGTTTTACCAATGAAAGCCGTTGTAAATATATTAGCTCCGTTAATTGCATGCGAAGCTGGATTTAAAATTCTTTTTCCTAAAGGATGCTGAATTGATAAATTATTAACTGAAAGAGTATTGCTCCAGCCAGATGTCCATGCTGTTCCATCATGTAATATTTGTCCACCGGGACCAGTTGCACCTAATATAGGAGCAGATGAATTTACGCCACCACCGGTCAATGCAACTCTAATTGAATAATTAACCAAAGCACCAGAACCAGAAAGACTGGCTACGCCAGAAGGACCTTGCGGACCTTGTGGACCATCGACACCAGAAGTACCAGATTGACCATCAATACCTGAAGTACCTGAAGTACCAGATTGACCATCAATACCCGAAGTACCGTTTTGACCATCAATACCTGAAGTACCAGATTGACCATCAATACCTGAAGTACCAGAAGTACCAGATTGACCATCAATACCTGAAGTACCAGAAGTACCAGATTGACCATCAATACCTGAAGTACCTGAAGTACCAGATTGACCATCAATACCTGAAGTACCAGATTGACCATCAATACCTGAAGTACCTGAAGTACCAGATTGACCATCAATACCTGAAGTACCGTTTTGACCATCAATACCTGAAGTACCAGATTGACCATCAATACCTGAAGTACCAGATTGACCATCAATACCTGAAGTACCAGAAGTACCGTTTTGACCATCAATACCTGAAGTACCTGACGTACCATTTTGTCCGTCGATACCTGAAGTACCAGAAGTACCAGATTG